>Ga0136643_10006829_pt1 | contig 16402 bp, 9 predicted proteins | sample TergutLab28metaG_FD_96883 | JGI IMG/M metagenome (GOLD analysis project Ga0136643, IMG submission 96883) | Labiotermes labralis P1 segment gut microbial communities from Petit-Saut dam, French Guiana - Lab288 P1 (version 3) (version 3) | ecosystem: Host-associated > Arthropoda: Insects >... | reverse complement strand
AACATCTAGCGCAGGCTAAATATAAGCACTCTCTAGCATGTAGTATTGCCTTTTGTAATGGAACATGCTGTGAAATAAAGTTAATAAAAAAAAAAACACACACACACACACATATACATATGCATGCACAACTGTTGTGTGAATATGACTTAATGAGGTTCTTTCCATTCTACAGGTCAACTGTTACAATTGTTACGGAGGAAGTGAAGAGACCAGAAGTGTAAGTGCATGAACGTGAAACTTCTTATATCACTTACGGTTTTTAAGTTTCAGAAAGATAATAATAAATTATGTGTGATTTTACAGCAATATTCCAAGGAGCATCATGTTAGCAGTGCCTCTAGTCACTGCTGTTTACTTCATGATGAATGTAGCTTATATGACTGTCCTAAACATCCCGGAAATGATTGCAGCACCTGCAGTGGCTGTGGTAACTATTATACAATACTTCAGTTTAATTTGCTACACTCAGAAAACTCTGCGGTGAGTTTAGAAATATGATTTAATGGCATTTACTTCCAGAACCACTACATGAAGCCAAATTTTCCATTTCTGTTTTTCACATTCAGGTTTTGTCAAATTTCTGTCACAAGATGGCAGTGAATATAATTCACAATTTGCTGACACGCTTTAATAACAATTTGGTCCTCTTTCATCACCATTTTCATGTATTATTGCAGTAGTTTCTCACATATTTAGTCTAGTAGGGTCTGAGATATTGTCGATATTTCTAAGAATTTCTGTTTTACCTTACTGATCTGAAGTGTGTATTATTAAAGAATGACTTATAACACCTTTATAAATTGTACATACTGATATATGATTAGGAGTAAAGGGCAACAAATTGTTATGAATTATTTTAATGTCATTAACCCTTTATTACATGCTTTAACTTTAGTAACTATACATTGTCCCGCATGGTGTGTTCATGTGTTTCATATGATTTTTTAAATAAATAATGGTTGTTTCCCTAAACCTCATTATATCTTTAGTCCTTGTAATGGAAATGGACTGTGTTCTCTATAAGCTATGACAATCTTTATATATCGTTTTGATAAATTTTAGGCTTCAAGGAGTTAAAATTTTATTTCCTAATTAAAATAACAGTTGAATTGATAGGGAGACTCTAATGCTACATGCACTTAAAAGAACTGCAGTTCTTAAAGAAAGGATGTTGTCTCTGTGATAAATTCTGCAGGCATGTTAGATATTACCATTTTTTCACTTCAATTCAACCCTTCCACACCAAGTTGATGCTAACTTTAGGTAAACCTATATCAAACCGTGTCTGAGCAATGGCTGTGCACCTAACTTTCAAGCTGTAATGTACATAAGCAGCCTGCATGATTCTGTTACATGTTACAATGCTCTGGTTGTAACAGCAAGAAATGTATGTAAACATGGGCCAGACCACTCCTAAGGAAATGGCACACACAGTGATGTTTGTGTATGTAGACACATGTCTAACATATCACATTTCCTATGTGGTATGGATTAATACATGGACATGCTTTACTGCTATAGCTTTCCAATTTCATTGTAGAATATCTTAATTCAAAAGTTAAAAGAGCCAGGAAATAAAGGAAGTGAATGAAATGATTCTGATACAAATGAACTATGAAATGAACTGGATTAACGTAAAATTTTATTAAGACAATCGACAGAACAGTCTACAAGGTAACAACAAAAGTAAGTAAAGACTGCAGAGAGGATAAGGAAGTTGGTGAATATGTTAGTAATCTGAAAAGGAATATATGTGGTTTATAAAGCCTGGATGGCAAGTTGAATATTTGTTGCTGTGGATGATAGACTGAGGCTACAGTAGTTTAATACATTGTTTTTAAAATTAGATGCAAAGGCTGTGTTACTGCACAAAAAAATAGCAGTCAGAGCTGTGGCAGTCTTCTGTATAATCTGACTCATTTAAAAGTATTTAATTTGATTTGATCATTATTAATTGTTTTTGACAAACTGATTGCAGTCCATACATTGAGAGCCACTGGTTAATGGGGCATAAGGCTAAATTCCACACAATCTAGAGTAGTGAGTGGTGACTTCAGCACTTTGTCAGACTGAAATAGGAAAAGAATGTTAAATACTCATTTAAAGAGTGGCACAGAGAGATGAGTTAGATGTGGCAGTGCAGAGAAAATCTGTGTCCCTGTTAGGAATTAAATCTCAGGCATCCAGCCCAAGTGATTTGTTTTACCAGCTGAGCAACGTGATTCCCATTACTAACTAATTTGAAATAATCAGAAGACATCAAACATGTATTTTCAGCATGTCATTATTCTTATTTCAGGTGTTTGGTGACAGAGTACTTGGAGTAATGAATTTCATCATCCCACTTGGTGTAGCTCTGTCTACATTTGGATGTGCTTTAAGTATCCAGTTCAGTGTCACAAGGTTGTGCTATGTGGCTGGGAGAGAAGGCCACATGGTAGAAGTCTTCTCCTACATCCACATCAGGCGCCTCACCCCTGCCCCCGCTGTGGTCTTACAGGTCAGGTACATACATACTTTCAACCCTCGGTGTGGCAATTAATTATCAAACGGTGGAATTTGAAAATTCATCAGTCCTCACATCACAGTTTGCCACTGCATCTGGAGCTAGTTCCTACTCCATTCCCCACAACCTGTCATCACAGACCAATTCCATATGGCCAGTCTTAATATTATACAGTACTGTCATCTCATTCTCAGTTTTCATAGTGCAATACATTACAGCCATATTCCCCAGTATTTCTGGTGCCATATATCCCTTAAGTAGTCTTGCTAATTCTGTGGTGGCCCTCCTCAGATATGTCAACTTGCAGACATCTAAGGCACCAATCACAGTGACATTCAAATTTATTAATAATTACAGACAAGAAGCATAAAACATTAGTTCATCAGTATAAATGTTAGGCACTGATATTTCCGTATTATTGCAAGGACTATTAAATTTTTACACGGGTATCAGATCTGAATTTTCAGCTTCGGTGAAACACTGTCCATTTGGATACATAAACAATAAATGAAAACATAACTTACAAAATGAATTTCACAATGCAAACAAAAAATTTATTATAAAATAAACTTTCATTACAGGGTCTCTTGTCATTCCTCTTTATCATTTCTGGTGACATCACAACGCTTATTGACTTTGCCAGCTTCCTCATTTGGATTTTCTATGGGGCAGCAATGGTAGCACTCATACTCATGAGAAGAACAAAGAAAAATGTCAAACGACCTTATAAGGTACTTTGTCTAATATATCAAATACTGAAAGCAAGACACCCTGGCACACAGCAGTTCAACGAATATGGGGTCCATTTCCATGTACTTACAGAGCCAGAGAATGCCCAGGGACATAAGTTGTAATTACAATGAAAGGCTGTACGTTTCAATTTTATCCACAGCAACATTTTCTAATTAAACTGGACTTTGAGTAAACACACACACACACACACACACACACACACACACATGCACACCAAGAGAAAGAGAAAGAGAGAGAATATATGTCTCTCTCTCTCGTGTGTGTGTGTGTGTGTTGTGTGTTTTGTGTGTGTGTGTGTGTGTGTGTGTGTGGTTTCTTTTTTTTTTACATTCAAGCTGTTGGTAATTCAGTGAATATAGAAGTGTTGGTCATGTTTACAGCAGAAATGTCAAAATACATAAGAAAATGCATGTTTAGCTGTTATGTTTAATTATCAGTGCCTTATCCTCTGCACTGCACTGCAGTGGTTCTAAGTGGGATTTGTTTACCAATCATACCTATACCTAAGCATCATTTTCCTTATTAAAATGATAATTTCTTGTTATTGAATTCCAGGTTCCATTATGGATTCCATTATTCATTATCTTCGTAGCACTCTTCTTATGTCTGGTGCCTGTCATCACAGACCCATCTCCAAGATACTTCTTTGCTTTGCTGTTTATTGCAATAGGCATAGCAGTTTATGTCCCTCTAGTCTATTACAGGCATCGACCTCAGTGGATGGGTAAGTCTTTTTATAGTTTCCCAATATAATACTAATAGTAAGACTAATGTTTTCTTGAAATAATTATTAGATTTCTTACTAAATTTCTTGCTAACTGTTTCCAGCTTATGGCTGAGTTCATAAACAATTATAGTGTCACCCTGAACACTATAATAATAATGACAAATTTCTGATCACATGATGTTGAATAAGAGATACCATTTGCGATTCTTGTAGTTACAAAGTGTTAGCTATCCTGATTAAAGTAGTTTGTGGTCTTCCTCAATCATACCAAGCCATTACCAACACTTCCAAGTTATGGCCAACAATCATCCTTTCCTCTCATTCAGCATAATGGGCCTTCAACTTAAATTTACTATAACATCATTATATAACTTACACATGAATACATTAGTACAGATGTTCAGGCAGCAGTTCATATCAATGTATTTGAACAATCATAGCCACATACATACATACATATGTACGAATTCATGCATGCATGTATGTGCATGTGCATGTGCATCTACGTTGCTGACATCAAAATCTCCTCCAAGACATCGAAGCAAGTCACTTCCTGAACTGTCTCTGGTAACAGTGTTTCTAAAGTGTCTACTCTGACTGCCACAAAAACCCTAATATTTTGCCTGTACAACATATAAGTGGTACACCATCTTCAAATTGCAGACCCAGTTTCAAGGCCCAAACTTCTTCAAGTATAAAGATTCCAGGTGTTTTAAGATGTTATGCTATACTGACTGGCAAGTACTTACCGCTGCTTCGGAGGAGCATACCTCCTCCATCTTCAGAGTACAACCTCAGATCTCACACTTATCTGTGTGTCATGGATATATCTGTTACACCAAAGAAAGTATAGCCTTAGTGTTTAATTGGTTACTTTATGACACAGCATCAAAATTCACACATAAATATATCAGAGATACTGAAACTCCTTTCACGTATATATACATGTCCCATGGCAAATTGCAGGAACTGCAGTTGTTTCAGCAGTATTATTTGGTCCACATCACAGTAGAAAACTATGTCGTTCTGCATTACAAGTTGCTAATACATATGCTTGTCTAATTCTTGTGTTTCAGATAAGTTTACATATTTTATACAAGTTCTCATGGAGGTTGTGCCCAGTGAGCAAAGTGTGGACTAACACTGTTACTGAGATCTGCTAACAAGACTGACAGTTTGTAACTTGGAATTGAGAGCTTTTGTACAAAACTCCAAGATATTCTGCAATTTTGTAATAAACAAATATTTGAATAAATCTGTATGTTTCACATACACAAAACATACCTGAATACAAGAATATAAATGTTGTTGAAATGATTTTAGAGTCTACTACATGTGACAATTAGATGGTCATAAAAAATGTGTCGAAGAACTGCAAGAGCTTGAAATATAAATCGAAGTTTCATCTGAGAACACGTAATAAAGATATATTTTACATTTATTGAATTACATTTTACAGCAGCTTCACATGTCGATGTACCCTTATATTCAATTAGTTACTGTTACAGCTAATGCTAAAATGATCTTCCACATAATCAAGGGTGATTTTCTAAAAATTCAACTACCAGGTTATCACATCAAACACAAAGACTTGTCATACAGTACACCTAAATTATGTTATGTTTTCTTAGTCAGCATTTTGGTAAGGATCTACACACACATATACACAAATACATATATATATATGTAGTCTTATCTGTAGTGATAAGGCCTTCATTTTCAAGTTAAAAGTGTTTCTGGATCAGCCTAACATGACCCAGTGAAAAATCACAACATGTCTGTAAGTAGGATAGCCAGCAGGCTACAAATATGTGAGTGGGGTAGGTGAATTTTTAAAACCTGCTGTGAAATAAATGAAAGGACAAGAATCTTCTCTGACATCATGAAACACAAGCCCACCACAAGATATTGCTCCAACCCACTTGAATTCAATTCACATCCACCAACAAATTTACTCAAGGCACAGTGTTCCACTATTACACTCCTCACATCATCCAAGTAACCCAGTTATATTACTACTACACTATCCTAATGCACAAAGTTCTCCAAGTGGTGAATATAAAGTTTGCCATCTTCTGGGACCTCACACTATGTGGTTTTGTAGAATTAACCATTGTTTTGATGGAACCTGCTGACTCCACCTCCAAGGGTGGAAGATCTTAACTAAATTCATCTGCATACTAACACACAAATGAAGAGTTATACACCTCAGTGATCAGCCACTTTTATCTCATTGGAAGGACTCACTGTGTGCCAATCTATCATGGCTATTGTGTGGACAATGGTAAGTAAAATGAAACGCATCAAAATTCAACTTACTGTCCTAGAATCACAGTCCGTATCTAATGACTTTTCAGCACCAAGCATCCTTGCACTGTTCTGTGATGGGTTTCCTGCCTGTATCACAAGGCATGTCAAACACACCTAGGCAACACCTGTCCGAGAATAAATTATGAACATAGTAAAAGTCCTGTTGCATATCAGATCATCAAATTGCAAGGAAGCATCATTGCTGATGAACTTCTCTGAGCTTTTGAAGTCAGGAAGAAGAAACAACAGTGTTTAAAATTTGTGTACTTCAGAGGTTAACAAGAGTAACTACTACAACATAAAGATAAAAGTAAAATTTGTCTTGCAATACTTTATAATGAAGAAATGTGTAAAACGTGTTTAATACAAGTATGAAGGACTATTACAGTTTTTTAAGTAGTATTAATCAACATGTAAAGATCACCACAGTATCTTCACCAACAACTTATGCAAAGAAAGACTGAATATGTTATTGCAGAGAGGTTTCTAAGTCACCTGTGGGAGTGAGGGGGGAAAGTTTTTTTTTCTTATTTTACAGTCGATTCATTCACACATGTGACACCAGACACATCAAATTTACACCACACTACATACTTTTCATTAAGTATTAATTTATAAGCCATACATCACAGAGGAAAAACCAAGCTTACAAAACATTACATTAAAACAAATATGAATGATGATGTGCAAAAGTCACACATTCATTAGTTAAAAATTTTTATCTCTTTGACGAAAAGAATGCAGATACTAAGATAATAAAAGCATGCATAGTGATAAATAACTGGTAACATTCAGCCAATGATAACTACCATGGAATTTTGAATATTTTCCAAAATAAACAGAATTACATATGTGTCTCAGAACAAAGTCATGAAGGTGTGTAGGTGATATGGAGTGATGTTTGAAGTGTATTGGACCTCAGCATTTGAGAAATTCACTGCTCAGATGCATGGCCCACTCACTTTATTCCAGTTCCTTTTGAACAATGGTAACAACTAACATACTTTAATTTCCTAAAGTTAGTAATAGCACTCTGGTGGACTCACAAACTTTTGGTTGATGGTGACGGTACTAACACTTCATGTATGGTACTGATATGAAGTGAGCCTACAAGGTAAATGATTTGTGAAAAATGTGCCATTTTTTAAAATCAATTCAGTAAAATGTGCAACAACAGGATGATGGCCATGCAAAAATTTGCATTGAGTTTAAAGTCTGACATCAATAAATCACATGCACTAGCACTAGAAAACTTAATTTTTGTATATGTGTAATTTATAAATTGGGTTAGTATTTCAAAGTTTGTATGAAACTCTTCATAAGTAAAAAATTACAAATATGGCGATGGTGCAAAAATTTATCATATCTGACCAATTTGACGTACGTAGAATTTATGTTGAAGTTCTTCACAGAAAAGAAGATCAATATAAAGTAAAAAAAACAACACGACCTGGCCGAAGCGATACCGGTAACCCTTCTGACTTATATTTTTAAGGTACCTGGTTCGAATATCAGTAAGGACCTGAGTGAGGTGTGTCGTGAGTTCTGCAGTCTCTCTTGGTACACTGCCATGCATTAGACCACGAACACTTCCATCCACATTCCTTCCAATTTAGTTATTCGCTTTTATCCAATCGATCGACGTTATAGCGTCTGAGTTACTTAGAGCGTCGTTAAAGAAACTACAAATATATATCACCAACAGTTTAACATGTATAATACTCAGAGTTTAACAGTAATACCATATATCTGCACCTGCCTACCAACTTCAGCCAACTTGTTCCCGCGTTTGAGAAGCCATGACGACGTACGCAGAGTGGTGGTATATCGGACCGAGTGTGAAGTATCGATAGTTGATGTAGTTCGTAGACAGTAAGAAATTAGTGGAAATGTTACTTGGTGCGCCACAAAGGCAAGTGGATGGGGTAGAGGAATAGCTCTACGCCTTTTTAACTCGACATTAGAGGGAGGCGAGTGGTCAACTTCACTTCCCGACCATTTTATTTCCAGTTAAAGGGCATAGGAACCAAATGAGTGAGATATGATTTGGGTCCCAGAGTCGGTCAGGAAGTTATGAAGAAAAAAATCTCTTAACTACCGAGAATCGAACCCATGAGACCTAGGTTGTTCCGAAATATCAATACACAGCTACCAATATAAACTGCGTAAAAACCTAGAAGAGCGAAGATCTTATCTACACCATGGCGGAAGCCTGAATCCTCGCACAATAAAATAATGACACAGAAATTTGTCTCGAAATACAATGATGACGTATAAATAGCTTCATAATATACTGTCGCGCAAATTGACACCTGCCATATTCCGCATGAGTGTAGTCGATCAAGATTCATGTCGAAATCGAATATGCTCTGTTAAGGTCGCATTTACAGCACATAATTTTACGTAATAACAGACTAGTCTGTCGCAGGAATCTCATCAGTTTACAGACAAGTAAAGGATGTCTCATTGGTATTCCGTCTTTGCGGATACAATTACATGCTAGTTATGCCTTCAGCAATGCTTCCGCGACCACACAAGCTCCCGATGTCATTACCGTAATATTTGAAACTCCTGTGCACATATCTCTATGGAGCATGGCCATTCTTGAGAAGCTAATAATTATTTAGCTAGTCGAAAAAGTCCTCGCATTTTGTAAAACCCAAAGGTTCATTACCGTATTTACAACAGCCAGCTACTTACCCTGTTTTGAGTTAGATCAGTCCAGTTCCTTACTTCCCATCCTATTCCCTTCAGATCTAGCGTAAAATGCTCCCATCTACTCCTAGGTCTTTCAGAGTTTTCCCTTACTTTTCCTTGTACATATTTCTTGTCTCCTCTGTATGGGCCATAAGCCCCACCTATCTTATTTTTCTCATTTTAATCACTCCAACACTGTTTGGTGGCCCAGGATAGTGCAGTCGGTATAGCAACTCGCTAGGGATGGACGGTCCGACGATCGAGTCCCTAAGCGAGCTAAATTTTCTGCACTCGTCCAGACTGATCCTGGGGCCCACCCAGTCCCCTGAACAATGGTACCGGATCTCCTTCCCGTGGGTACGGCGACGGGGCGTAGCCTTGACCTCACATCCCATCTAGCATTGAGGTTAAAGAAAGAGTACAGCTATACATTTCCCTCTGGGCCTCCACGGTCTACTCTACGGTAAAATATATTTCAATATATTTGGTAAGGAATATACATAATGCATTTTTTCCCGGCCTCGTATTACTTCCTCTCTTTCAGGCCAAAATATATTTCTCAGAATCTTCTTCTCGTACAATCTGAGCCTATGTTCTTACTTTCATTTGAGGGGCCAATACAAAATTAAAGGCCAATTATAGTTCTATATCCTCTAATCTTATATGTTGTTGCTACATATATAGCAAAAGAGAAGACAAAGAATTGGACCGAATGGCAGCAGTCATTCACCGAATTTTATCTGCTCTTAATTTCGTCATGCAAACAATTTTTATTTGTTAATGTCGTTCCCAAGTATTCAAACTTGGTTCAGTTTGAAAAGATTTATTAGCTGTCTTTACGTTGCGAGTTTGCCCTTCAGTCTATTGACACGGCATAAAGTATACTTGGCTTTCTGCGCATTTACACCTACTCTAATGGTTAACACAACGCGGCTCGCAAGCCTCACCCATCTCGATCCAGGGGCTCGAAGAATATTATCTAGGTATTCACATGCACACAAGCTTGAGATATGTGGGAATGTTAAAAGACTGTGTAAAGAAAGGAGACACAAAACTAACTGAAACTAACCTACCATGTTTAAATATACAAAAATAACGAGTCATAAAAATAAAGAAATAATATCTTAATTTATTAATGCATGACTCGTGCCACAATTGCCTCCTAATTTGCGACTCCCGCCATCATATGCTAGACCAACTGTCTCAATAAGGACTAATATGGGGTCTGTGTCTTCTTAATGGAATTTAGGTTTCTTGCACAGTAAATTAATATCATCAGCGTTGCCCAGAAACTGCTCCATTCAGTTGCAGCCAATATAGCTAAATATTAATTGCACATATCCGATAGTGACGTAATTTTCTCGCAAGCTACGAGTTTTTTGTCTGTTCTCTACATATTTCAACTATATACATACAATTATAATCGGAAGATCTTTAACCTTACAACGCAAAAAAATGACCAACATTTATTCACATGTACGTAAATGAAGAGTTGATTACTTACTCTTATTTATTAAGACATCTCATAAAAGTGGATTGCCATAGACTCAAGAAGCATTCACACACATAAAGCGCCATTCAAATTAAATCACTGCCGCGTTATTTATAAAACTAAATTAAACCAGTGATTATTCAGGTTAGTAAGCTATATTTTTCCCTACAAATTTGACTGTTTTCATTTTCTTGCTGTTGCAAATAATAGTGACCTTTCTCATTCCATCCACCGTATGTTCATACATTTGTTTCATCACAATATGTTTAGCACGACCCAAATGTTTCTGATTGCTTGGCAAATTGTGTGTGCTCTTTGTAACGTGTATATAAACTTATTTTATCCAATATGTCGCTATATTACTGGTACGTAGAATGAAAACGATAGAGGGGCATTACGGTGTGGAGCCATATGTGAAAAAGAAAGTGAATAATGTACCTAAAATGTAGTAAAGTTCATATATTTGGTAACGACACTCACAGTTCAAAATTATATTCAAGGTGAGATTAGAAGAGAGTTATATTCAAAATATACCCGCTGTCTTTCAGTTCCGAATCATCCGCCTTCCCTTTTCACATCAATAAAGTAAACATCACAATGTACGCTTATAATTTCCACTGTTATTCTGTGTGGGTGTTAAAGTTTGCCTCTAGTGTACGAGAAATTTTACCTGTGGTGTTTGAGAACATAGTGAGAAGGAATGCTATGGGAAGGACATAAATGGAAGGTATATGAAAACAGGTTCCTAAAGATAATACTTTGACATCAAGGGAGAGGAATTAACAGGCGAATAGAGAAAATTACGCAGTCGGGACCTTCATTTTTTAATTCTTCGCCGTATGTTAATATTGTGGTCAAATCAAGGAGGAAGAAGTGGGCGGGGCACGAAGCTGGCAAACGAAACACTAGACATGTCCAAAGGTTGTTTTGCTGAAAACCTGAAAACAGAAATTTGAGAAACCCAGACGTCGATTGGATGTAATATTAATATATTTCTTAAGGAAATTGACTGAATTCTCTGGCTCAAGATAGGGTTCATTATAAGGCTTTGAGAAAAATCAACTTTGGGTTTTCATACATGACGAACGAGTTCGTGACTAGCTGAGTGACTATCAGTTCCTGAACAAGGAAGCTGCTCATTAGGGTTATTTCATTCCTTAGTACCCCGTTCAGGAAAATCAAACGATCGCCAAAGAATGTAATACTTACTTTCTGCATAAAAAAGTTCTCCCTGTTCCACGAAAAGTGCTTACAACAATAACCTTTTTTAGGTACATGGTAATACGTTTTGCATGTGTTAGGTGTTATGGTGTGCAGTGCTTAAGTTGTCATTTTGTAAGCGTGATGACAGGATAAGTAAATTTCTTGCGAAGAGATATACATCCTCTAACATAATTCTGAACGCGTTCAAAGCCTCTTTGTTTTATCAAGCCCAAGAGTTTCGTTTTTCTATGCTTATACTTTCAGATGAATAATTAAAGATCTTTTTATGTAGACAAAAGACTGTTCGAAAAACTAGTTTTCATGCTCTTATTGCTTCAGCGGAGAATAGCCTGTGACAAGCATGCCTTATTGATTCACCCTTCCTCTACTAATCACGTAGTGCCACACACACACACATACACACACACACACACACACATATATACTTTAACATAAGGAACACTCTCCCGAAGTCTGGCACATTCCTCCTGGGACACCCTGTATATATATATGGCACTTATTCCAGTCAGGAGAGCATTCTTGAAGAGCTGACAGTCATTTGGCTTATCAAAATATTGGCCACTATTACGAAACCTTTTCGTGGTCGAGCCTTGTTATGTATAAAATAGAAGAGGATTAAAGCGTAAGAACGACTGAGGTACTCCGCGAGAGTTGCGCGATTTCCAGCACCATAATGACAATAATGACACAAGTGTATATTCACCGTCAGTAATGTTTAGGCTTTCTGTTCATCCAAAAGTGTTCGTCAACAGAGCAATACGTCTGATTGCAGTGTAGCTGCAAAGGCGTTCGTCACTTTGAAACTGAAAGAACCTGAAATGATGCACATCTGAAATGATGTCAAATTCTGTTTGGAATATTATCTATTTTCTTCAGCTTCGTATTTCATTGCCATCAAGTTAACTGAGTTAAAAAACACCGACAAAAATGTTAATAATAGATTTATTTATAGGAGCACGCGGTGGTACGGTTAGTTGAGACACTGCGCTACAAGGCGGAAGGTCGCGGGTTCGATTCCTGATGGTGTCATTGGAATTTTTCATTGATATAATCTTCCGGCCGCAATTTTTCCCTGGGTTTGACTCAGAGTGTAACAGAAATGAGTAACAGGAATATTTCCTGGGGTTAAGAGGCTAACAACCTTACCACCTTCATGTGCCGAGTGTCTGAAATCTGGGATCCTCAACCTCCTGGAAACCTCAGGGACAGGGATTGCTTTACTTTTGATCTATTTATTTATATTTCCAACATCTTGATTTTTGGGCATAAAATAGCGTAACTACCATAATGAGAAAATCAAAACCGCCGAAGACACTGTTGTCTAAACATTCACGACACAAACATCCGTTTATTGCAGCCGAATTCTGTGTTCTTTAATCTCTGTATGTTTAGGTCAGAACTGTTTTCTTACTTCTGGAATAGGCAGTGACTTTCCCTAGGACAAAACACAGTACACCTATCTTAGAAAATAATGTTCTCAATGCCCCGTCGATGTCAGCAGTCTTGTGTCCTAGCAGTTAGTTTCCCATGTAGAAATAACACAGTTGGAACACCAGTAGAACAACAGTAACACAGTTAAAAAGTCACAATACAACAGACCATAAAGCGCATAGGGGAAGGTTAGGTTAGCTTAGTTTAGGTTAAGTTAGGTTAGCCCTAGTCTTTCTTTAACCTTGGCAATAGAAGATGGTTGGTGAAGACCACACTTCGGTCGCTTTACCGCCGGTAAACAGTCCCGTTAAGTATCGTCCTCACCAGTTTTCGAACCCCGAACTGTCCAGCACGTAATATGTTGCTATACTGACTGCACTATCCACAAACTTCTGTAGAAAAACAGTAGCAAATAACCGCAGTATTCAGTTTGAAATGAAGGGCAGATTAGCAGCAGGTAAGACGTATTTGCTGCTTTCGATGCATCACCTCAAAACATACAGGACTGTAGGCCTACGTGCGTACGTACGTAAGTATGTATGTGTGTATGTATGTAAGTATGCATGTATGTATGTACGTATGTATGCATTTATGTATATATATGTAAGTATATCTTTATGTATGTATGTATGAATGTATTATGTATGTATGTATGTACTATGTATGCATGTATATATATATATATATATGTAAGTATATCTGAATGTATGTATGTATGTATACATGTATTATGTATGTGTGTATGTATGTATGTATGCATGTGTATATATATATATATGTGTGTGTGTGTGTGTGTGTGTATGTGTGTGTAAGTATATCTTTATGTATGTATATGTGTATGTTTGTATGTATGTGTACCTATGTATGTATGTATGTATGTATGCATGTATACACAGCGTTTTAAAGCATGTAAATGTCCCGGAATATAAACATTTGACAAATTTGCTGATATTCGTACGGTCGAGAAGGAGCTGTGTATGTATCAAACCATAATCTTACGTTTATTTGTTGTATGACGTCATTGTAAAATTTCATTCTGACTAGGGTCAACATGGAGATATTTGATAACAAACAGCTGAGAGAATACACAAAGCTAAGAGAAATCAAATAAATAACTTACATGGTGAGACACATTATATTTTATCTGACACTATTTGTTTGAATACATTGTCTCTGAAGAAATTAGGTTGATTACTCGTATATTGTAACAAATATACACCTTATTTTTGTTGGAGGTTAGTAGATCACAGCCGATCCCGGTGGCCGTGCGATCTAAGGCGTATGTCTGCGGCCGCTTGTTGCCCAGCACTGTTCGATATTTTCAAGTCTTCCTTTTTCTACTCGGAAGCTCAGAGACTTTTTAACTTTTAAATCGGTCTTTTTTAAAAATTATTTTTGTCCTGTAAGTACCTCGTCAGTACGTCTGGTTTTCGTAGCCTTGGGTACTTTGAGAACGTCAGATTTTACTTTAGCTGCTTGCATTCGAGATGCATCATCAGTCTCTTACCAGGTTTTATACTATCTGTCGGTGATCTTGGTTGCATAATCAACATTTATGTGCAATATTTGTCTTCGTGTATCAGTTAAGTAATTCGTGTAATCACTGCTCCCTTATGTGAGCAGCGATGCAGTAATTAGTATGGGCACCACTGAGTCAGCACTTTGATAAACTTGAGTTTAACAAAAGTGAATGTTGTATATGAGTGCATTAAATGAAACAAAATTAGTTCTATTGACAATTTTCAACCCCTCTGTTGTATTGGGAAGGGTGGACAATCGCAGTTTAGAGTTAGTGTCGAATAACTTCATGTACTGCCCGCTACAACAGTAAAACAGAACAGAAATTTAGGTAGAACGTAATACAGAGCAGCGTTCAGATATCTTTCTTGATTACCTCACTTGCAGATTGTATCCTTGTGGCGCTATACTCTGGTTAGATCATTAACTATTTCTTTGACCTCACTGGCTGTGTTTCTTGTCCTTGTTTCTGAAAGGCGAGGAATCTCCTGTTCTTATCTCATAAACAGTGTGACATGGAAGTAAATACTTTCGTTTAAAGTACCGAAAGCACTAACAATATACTTATATATATATATATATATATATATATATACTTATATATATATAAGTATATATGACATAGTAACTTTATTCCGACATGTTAAGGCATGATAATGCCATCTTCAAGGAATACACACCAAGAATAAAACCATTTATAGTAAAATTTCAAAACTGTTAATGTTCAACAAGGAAAGGTAGTTTACAACTATTCAAATGCCAAAAGGAAGTTACTTAAATTCAACGCAGCTATATGAACTTTTTACTATAAATGTTTTTAAGATTGGTATGTACTCCCGGAAGATGGAATTATCATGCCGAAACATGTCGTAGTAAAGTGACTAAGTAATATATATATATATAGTTAATATATGTGATAGATATATTGAACAAATTTATTGATTCAAAATGCACGGAGTAAATAATTCTAAAGTTGGCTTAAATGTATATACATATGTTTTAACGTAACGTTCCCGCTATTTTTGTCCGACTTCGACTAGACTTGAATCTGGTCGATAGAGTTCAGTAAAAATTCCAATTAAAATTTTTTATAAAATACTTTTAATAAGAGCAGAGTTGTTCCATGCAGACAGACGGACGACCGGATAGACGTTATGAAGCCAACGAATATCTTCCATGTTTATCAGTATTATGTGTTCTCACAGTAAAATCGTAAATATGCTTTTATGCCAAACAGTTCAAAGTTGTGAGGAATTATTTATGGGACGTCTCAGTTTCAGATTACAGACTCGTAACGCTACAGATTTTATATCTAAATTCGAAATGCACAGTGGTCAGTGTAGCTACTTCACTGTGCGAAACCCCACGTTTCGTTTTATTGGCATATTTCAATCACTTTGTTTGTAGGAACAGTTGGGCAATCGTAAATTAGTGTTACTATTCGAAAAGCGTGTTCAGGTGTACGAAATTAAACTGAAAGCCATAACAAATAAAGTTATACAGTTGGAGGATGATTATGAAGGCCAACAAGAATAGAAAGACACAATGCAGAGTTCTAGGATTAACTTTGGCGCTCAAATTTATTACCTTCTAGGCTTTCAACAGGTTAACAGATTTTACTTTGAAGGTCTAAATCCCCCCCCCCCCCCCCCACCCCTTGTTGCTAATCGCTACACAGCGCCAGGCCCGAATATTAATTAAATATTATCTTTTTTTTTTTTTAAATTAATTTTTTTTTTTT
>Ga0136643_10006827_pt1 | contig 16405 bp, 7 predicted proteins | sample TergutLab28metaG_FD_96883 | JGI IMG/M metagenome (GOLD analysis project Ga0136643, IMG submission 96883) | Labiotermes labralis P1 segment gut microbial communities from Petit-Saut dam, French Guiana - Lab288 P1 (version 3) (version 3) | ecosystem: Host-associated > Arthropoda: Insects >... | reverse complement strand
GTATTCTTGGTGGGGGTTATTTTGTCAGTTCGGGGGGTGCAAAAGAGATTCCTCTCCGCCCTTCTGATAACTCCGTGGGGGTCCTTTTCCCCCCCCCCCCAGCAGGCAATATCTCCTCGTCTACTGAAGAGATACCCCCATTTCATGGAACCTAAAATTACGTTGTCATGTTTACAAGAACCAGTCATGGGTCCCTCTCCTAAGGCAAATGAATATAGTCCACATTCTTTTCTATGTTACTGTCTTACTTACAAGTAGGTCCTTCAGGTGAACTCTTTCCTTCGGGTTTTCCTACCAAAATCTCTATAAATATTTCTCCTTTCCTGCGTGACACACACTGCCAAGGAACCTATCCAATTTGACTTCATCAACGTAATGTTTGACGCTGGTTACAAATCCTAAAGCTTCCTATTCTTCGCTATGTCCAAATGTTCTCCTCAGTGCCCTCTTACGTGTGGACTGAAGTAATCTCGGCGAGAGGGGGTCGAAGGGAACTCAGTTTAAAAAAATCTTGTTTCAAAAGATGCTTTACCCAGAACGTGTTTTGCAGCACACAGGATGCAATGAGAATAATGTACTAGCATACAGGTATGTGAGAGGTTTTTTTAAAAATTGTAAATCAGCTTCGTAATTAACCAACATAATACACAAACTCTTGTTTGTAATAAGTTTATTATATGCCTCTAATATTTCGAGCACTATGTGCTCATCAGCAGGAGGTCAAAATTGTATTATACAGCATCTGGTATCTTCACACCTGTAGGTGGCCGTCCGGTGCACAGGATGCACCTGCACGCCAGACGGCCACCTACAGATGTGACGATAACAGATGCTGTATAATACAATTTTAACCTCCTGATGATGAGCACATAGTGCTCGAAATATGTAGAGACATATAATAAACTTATTATAAAACAAGAGTTTTTGCATTAAGTTGGTTAATTACGAAGATTATACTGAGATTCACTGTCAGCAAAACATCAAAATTTTAAATAAGGACTGTGAAAATATTGATTTAAAATTACACGAGTCTGTGACTCTCTCCCGACTGCTGTCAAGTCTGCGAACTTTGAAGTTATGTCAATACAGTTATTCTTACGATTCCATCATGACTACAGAATGATACATTTTGAAGAAAAAAATATTGTGAAGAACCAAATGCGTTTTACTTGAATTAAAAACTAACTGAACACTTTATTAAACTGAAAATAATAAGGTAAGTCAAATAGAGTGATGATTGATTGGCAAGTTTGCTCTCAGGAGGAGGAATTTGACATGGTGTGACGGTAATGGCCATCAAGCACAACTACGTTAAGTACGTTGTCTAGTTTTAATACATGTTTCAACTTATGCAAAAAATCCATCATCAGGATAATAAAACACCGAAGAAAAATTATTATGTAAACAAATTACATAATAACTTTTCTACGGTTTTTTATCAGCCTGATGATGACCTCTTACGTATGAGCCGAAACACGTCGTATTAAAACCACACAGAGCACAGAAAGCCATCACCATGCTGATAAAATACTGAAGAAAAATTATTATGTAGATCGAATACATAATAATAATAAGCCTGATGATAGCCTTTTAGTTATGAGCCGAAACATGTCGCATTAATATCACACAACATATTGAGCTTGACGGACACTGTCTTCACGCCTTGTGTATCTTAATTACAACGGAACGCCCCACGTAAAAGTAAGAAAACTCTGATCCTCTTCATCGTAATTCCGACATAGCTATAGCTCATAAGTTCGCTGGACGGAAGCGCTGACTACAGAACGCTTTGTACCGAAGTGCTGATAAGTCCTTAACCCGACCATGAAGGAAACAAGCTCGGAAGCACTTCAGGGACGCGCGCGATTTCAACAAAATCGAGACGCGAGCTGTCAAGTGTCTTTTCCTGCAAGGCAAAGCGTCGAAGGAAATTCACTCCATTCTGACAGAAACATTAGCTTGTTTCCTTTCTGGTCGGGCTAAGGACTTAGCAGCACCCCTGTTACTTATTAATGTGATTCAAAGAATGTTACAGTGTAGACCATAAGAAAGATTCCATGCGGTCACCAAATGACGAGGTGATCGGGAAATGAGAAGCGCCGAATAAGCGCCGAATATCGTTAAAGACATCAATAGAACATAAAACATAAAAACACAACATAACATTAAAGAAAGTTTAAGATCTTTGTTAAAAAATTCTAATTTACAAAAACATGGTGCGGTAATATTTGCCTTTCTGCCCCGAATTTAAACTGCTGGTGTTTTTAAATTTCTTTGATTAAACTTGAAAATACGGACGTTTGCGCTGTTACTTACGAGACAAATATAATTCGGCTCCCTATTGGTTAGATTTAGCTCATAGTTTACTGTAGATGAATCTGAGACCCAGCTTTATCAATTGTTTTAAAATTGCTCACTCTAAAATTAATTAGTGCATGGCTGAAAACGGAGGTTTACAGAGTTAACTGAAATGTTTTGATATAAAGCACAGTGCTGTAACTTTTTTTCAGGGACGTTTACAAAGTCGAGAAAAGAGACCTGTGGCTACATCATGTCCTTCCGTCCATCTGTCCGAATGTTTTATATCGGCTCCCACTGAATGGATTTTCTTTAAAATTGATATTGATGATATTTTATTACTTGTATTTTTATAACAATAAATTAAAGCTTTATTGAATATGATGAAATATCCCCAAAACTGGAATAACTTTCCCGTCATTCTGAATTAATAACATTTAAATTATATTGGGACTCTTCTCTTTGTACATACGTGGAATCTGTCACCGTATTACTTCCAGTTTCGCGATAAATAGAAACAAGCATATAAAACCCCAATCAACGATTTTATGTGACGCGGTTGAGTACCGTGATATTGATATACACACATATGTATATATATATTTTTTTTTTTTCAGATTTTTGTGGGGAAGAGAGCATTTGGTTTATTTCCTTAATAAAGTAGCAGAAAGACACTCTGGTAATTGAAAAGTCAAAGAGGTTTATTTCCTGCAGTTCTAAGCACGCACGGGAGAGAAATAGAATAGCAAAAAATGTTATAGTTCATTGCGTATAAGTTTGTGGAAGAAAGACGGTTTAGCAGGGCGCTGTTATGATGGACCAGATGTCTACACCCCTGTTTACATTTTACCATGAACTACTTGTAGTTTTATTACATTCCTCGTCTATATTTTCCAGCGTTCAGTTGGAAATTGGCGTCCATCTCACATTGATGTACCATTTAACCTAAATCTGACTAAATGATTTTCTCTGTTCCTTGTGTGAGTGTTCTACATGGCAGACAGTAAAAAATAGCACATCTGTCTGTGTTTGTCTTCTTTGTGTGTGTTAGACAGTGAAATATTTGTGATCTACTAGAATTATCGCCCCTACACTGGCACACAAAGGCGACAAAGATGTCAAAGTGATATGCATACGAAATACAGGAGGCCCTTTTGTCACGATGCTAATTTCCCTCCCACTCTAATGTGTGTTATTTCATTGAATTACAAAGCGCCGCGTTTGCCCTACGTGAATGCTTTACGTGATACGTGGCGAGAAATATCAGCTGCTTTACGATTAAGTAAATCTTTAGGAAGCCGTTGTTGTGGGGCTGCTCGTAATGGGCCGGCCGAGAAACTTTTTTCAGTGTCAGTTATTTCTTAAATGCGTCAAAATTCTGAGGTTCGTGTCTTGTGAGACATCTGCATCAGATAATTCCCTAACCGACTGACTGATTGACAGGAAGCGTGGAGTTTGCAGGTGTTGGTCATTTTCATGTCCCATTCGCCTTGCCTTTCCAGAAAGACTCCACAGTACCCGTGAGACACGAGGCTATGTTTGTGGTGGCCATGCCGGAAAGTGATCTAGGGCCGTCCCTAAGCACAAACTAAGAAATTCATTTACTCGTAAAATTTAGTATGCCCGTAATTGTCTACAAAACTAACCACATAGCTAGATAAGTCATCAAGATATAATTATCTACTGGAATAAAACAACTCTTCAACAAGCACACGTAAGTAACAGCTGTACACGATACAATGGACATGACTGCAGATTGGCCGTTCTGTTCAGTCTAAGGTCCATCTCAACATTTCGCTAAAACTCTTGACCCAAACTACGAGAAGTGGCAGGCGAGATGGCAAGCATCTTGGCCCAGATTCGCACATATTGTCTCTCACATACATTTTTAGTACCGATTGTATCCCTAACACTTATCTGGAACAGTGCCTTCCCGATACATACATGCGTATATCACAGCGTAACCCTGATACATACGTCAAGCAGAGTGTCTTTCTGATGTACAATATATCCAGAACAGAACACCTTCCGGATGGTACACCTAGAAAGGAGAGTGTTACAGGATAGAAGTCTTGAAGAGAATGGCGCTCCAGTACAGACCTCGATCAGAATGTATCCGCAATACGTACATAAAACAGAGTGTCTCTCAGATGTAGGGAAAGTTGCCCTCGTTGGACCATATTGACAAAAATAAAGGAATGTGTTGCGTAGAGACAAAAAACAAATATTGTCTTAAATATGCTGTTCTGTTCTCTATATTGAAACCAAATTTCGCGTATGTAACTCATCGACAACTGTTCGGAAAACATTATTTTATTAAACTTTGCAATTAGTCCATTCATAGAACTGGGCTACCATGAATGGACCACACTGTTTCCATCAATGCATATGCATAATATAGAAAAATGTAGGATTACAGTGCAGTAATGTATTATATTTTGTGAAACTATATTCTTTCCATATGCATAATATAGAAAAATGTAGGATTACAGTGCAGTAATGTATTATATTTTGTGAAACTATATTCTTTACTGGTGGGACGGGTAGCTCAGTCGGTATAGCGACTCATTATGGGCTGGACGGTCTGGGATCGAATCTCGGTGGGGACGAGATTTTCCGCTCGTCCAGACCGGCCCTGGGGCCCACCCAGCCTCCTGTAAAATGGGTACTGTGTCTTTCCCGGGGGTAAAGTGCGGCCGGGGCGTGCTACTGACCACTCACCCCTTCTAGTGCCGCAGTCATGGAAGAGTAGAGCTATACCTCTACTCACCCTCTGAGCCACACCAGGCCTTTAACGGGATCACTTTACCTTTACCTTCACATTCTTTTCTGACGTAACTGTTTTATTTTACTGTTCACATCATCCGTATTTAACGACTTCTGCTATATTACAATCGCAGCTGAAAATTTATTTTTCATTGGGCTTGCATGACAAGATTTTCACTTGAAAATCCGTGATAGTTGCACATAATTGTAGAAGACCTAAATACAGGCGTAGAAACATTATCATTTAAATAAAAAAATGGAAAACTTAACACTCTGCCGGCAGTTTGTAACATGATGCGCAGTTCCATGAATGGCCCAACGGTCCTTTCTTGGAACCCTGTGGTGATCCATGGATAGCAACTCGGCCATTTTTTGTTTTCGAAGCTTCAAATGTTCCATGGAAAATGAAAACTGAGAAAACTGATATAGTAAATTATACAGTAGAAAACAAATTTTTACATCGTGTGTAGAAAAAGACAATTCTTTCTATCTGTAATGATAATTAGACGTTCAGACACACACCTGAAATAAGAACAGAATTTTTTTATCTCGGTATTTAACCAAATTGATGCACAAAATTTGGTTAAATACTGAGATAAATATACTGAGATGCACGGTCTGTAAAACGTCAAAAAATAAAGAACGGAAAGGTTGAAAATTTTTGTAGCCAATTTTCACGTACCAATATCAAAAACCTGAACAAGATGACACGTCAGGATTTGCTACTCCCGCAACCTCAAACGAGCCTGTGCTGTCAAAGATATTTGAAATTCCGAGGTGATCCATCCATTGCTACGGTCCAATGATGACCACCTTACTGTACATCTAGAACAGAGAGACGGATACATATCTAGAACATTACCGCAGCCCCAACATACCCCATCAGGGCTAAGTAAATGTGGTTCCGTATTTTGACCTGTAGGAATGAATATTTCCAGTATCACGTGGCACGCGATAATGTTCCTGCAGGATCCTATGATGACTTTGTAATAACAAATATATGAATATATGATTTGGGTGAGACTCAGTAGCGTGGCACCACCACCTCAGTTGGACTGATTTTACTAAAATATGATGATATGTGAGACTGAAGCAGTCATTGGGGCGATGATTGACAGAGAAAAACAGGTACTCGTGGGAGATGTACCTCCTACTACACCTTTGCTCAGAAACATGCCCACATAAACTTTTCGGGGACTGATCCCAGGCCTCATTGTGAGAATACAGAAACTAATCGACTGCACTACAGAATGATTGGCCGTGACCTTCTTGTGACCAGCACGCAGTTTCTGAAGTGACCACACAAAGACAGTCTACGATTGAACATGAATGTAAGCCCTGCAGCAGTATTGTGTAAGTTTATTCAATTAGAACGGCACAAATTGAGCGCCGTCTGTCCTTGTCTCAGTCTCAGTATTCTGCTTGCATCGTCTCGAGCGTTGCTTACCCAGTTACAAAACAAGCTCCTGCTGCTTCGGCTACCCTCCACACAACAGTTGACAGTAGACAATGAATAGTGAACCACTTTCCAGTACCAAACCTTGCCTTTCGTAGCGAACACGTGATGAAAGTCAATTCTGTTGTCCCCGAACTGCAGCCTAACCCATTCCAAACCAATAATATACGGTCTGGAAAGGAATAATCTTAGCTTCACTTTTACAAATGTGCTTTTAGGTCTTGTTGTTTATCTTTCCCCTTTTATACTGCAATAAAATTATATAATAATACCCCTTTTAAATTACAGGTAAATGAATAACTTGTTACTTCGCTGTAGATTCCTGGAATTACGTGCTACAGTACGGTTTCGAAGTGGCAACTGCGAGTATTACTGTCTTAAACTAGATATGTGAAGAGTTAACTTCAATAATTCCTGTAAAGTTTTGTTGTCTTACTGTTGGTGCTAGCAGCAGAATGTGTCGCTATGGTGTACATATATAATTATACTTCAACATGTGTACTTATATAATAATGTCGCTTAACTGACGGTTAATACTGGCAACTAACAGCTTTCCGTTCTGTAAAGTACACGGCTCGAATATAGTATTTTCGGTTTTACTATTCCTGTGAAAAAGTTTCTACAAGAAATTCAGTGCTCGATTAATTTAGCGAAATATGTTGTATGTGTTTGTGTGTGAACAGCCTTCAGAAAAAGCGGTTTGATGTTGTGGAATTAGCATTTTGAAATGCAAGTGAGTAGGGTAGGATACGGGGAAGATAAAGTTCTTGTAGCGTAACATTAGGAGGGATAATTCTTTCATTGTTTCCCTTCGACTTAAACTGTGCGTGATGACAGCAGTATATGGTGAAATATTTGAGGCTAATCGTACAGTTACACGAAATATCCTAGGCAGGACACGCTTTTATCTATTCAAAGCGCAAGCCACGTGTTGGTAGCAGACCACTGCAGCTATCCAGGTTTTGTGCAAAGTACGGAATACTTCTTATAATAACTCCAATTTGGTGTAAAAACGAGATCTCCTTCAATCCTGGCATTCTAACGTATATCTCCTTCCTTGATTTGTATTCAGCCTGAAGATGGTTTTTTTTTAAAAAAAACTAAACATATTGCTGACAATCATTATCCCTCTGGCCCTGGAGCTGGACATTTACAGTTTAGCACACCATTTATGTAAAAGTCAATATTTTATGAACCAAGAAGGCTAACATTAGGAAATACACGACATTTTGTGGAGGAATAAACGAAAATGGTGAGAGAAAGTCTAAAAAATAATATTTTTGTTGACTAAATATACGAAAAGCTTACTGTGGGAAGTAGCTGTACGCCTGTCTTATGTATAGGATATATGGTGCCTAAAGGTTAAACTGATGATTAACTAAAGACTGTGTAGACTATAATTACCATTGTTTCATTTAGTAATGTGTCAACCTCCAAATGCTACTGTCGTCTTTCCCCATACTATTCCCTTACATTCTTTCATTTCTCTCAGTCGCCGTTTCGTGCTGATTGCAGTTTCATCCCCTGTTTCAATGCGGTCCTGCGTATTCCCGTCCTTTAAGCTGTATTCTTTCTTCCCGGTTATTTCCCACTTATTAGCATTTTGTCTTGTTTCGTTTCCAAGGTTTCCTTTAAAAGCCGTCCAATAGGACTGCAACATTCTTGTGGTTTTGATACGAATTAAACAGGCAGGCATCGGGGGCTGTAGTCCGCACTGCACGCAATCGAGACGGCTGAGATTAGATTGCCGCTGCTGTGGCTGGCGGGGAAAGTGATATTGTTACATCCATGATCAACATTCGTTCCCTCTCCGATAATAATTTCTGCATAATAGATAAACTGTAATCAGCACCGTTAAAAGAACTGTACAACCCATTTCAACAGCAGGAAGAGCAAAACTTAACAATATTTATCCATAGTATCAGCTACCCTGCAAGAGGAAACTAGCGTAAGTGATGAAGTGCGTCACAACTGTGTACTTTTGTTATGGCTGTCATTGGCTCATGGCGTAAGATTTGATTAATTTCAAGATGAATGCTAAATTTAGAACCTACACAAAGAAGAAATATATTGTTTCACTTATACTCACTTAACTGCCAGACTACAGATTAAATTCTGATCAAATTTGCGAAAATCCAACATCCCACCGCGAGACGAACGTTAGTAAGGTGACCGCTGGGAAGTACAGGGGTTGCCCATTATTTATATTGCGTACTGGTTATTTGAAAGTCTCGTCCGGTTGATGTCCGCGTAAGTCCACCGTCATTGTTAAAAACTCTGGCTGGTCATCATTTCTGATAGTTGAAATTAAGGTTTAAAGAAGTGACACCTAATTAACACTCCTCCATATTTTACAGTAATAAAAATTGGGCAACCAAATAATTACTAGAAGGAAGTACTAACCAGTAGATGAATGTAAAAATTTCTACAAAAGCGTAATAACAGATTCAGATTCTTTAAAACCGCCCTAAATTATACTGATACAACGTGATTCAGCAAACTGAATGCTAATGCCATTACGGACTCCTAAGGAATCATGAATTATAAAGCATGAGTTTTGTTTTCAAATTTTTTGTCTCATATGGAATTAAGTGGTACTGTTGTGGCAAAATAGAAGCCCCTGAAAATGGTATAGTAATGTTCGAAACATATTCGGTAAGCACATAGAAGTTAATGTATTGGAACAATATTCAAGGCTATGTATATTATGGTTATTAATTAAATTATTTAAAGGATTCATCTTAAGAGGATGGTTACGGCTGTGCGGCATCATTCAAAACATTGGTCCTTTTGCCGTCTCTTTCTCATTCCGTGCATCCATATTGGCCTCTTTTATATCTATAGGCCACTCCTCGCTCAGTTTCAAGTCATTGAGAATTCTGTTCGCACAACAAACGAATAACGAATATAATCTCGGGGCCCTGCTTAGTCTAAATCCCTTTCCACGGAGAGATATGCTTGTATTAGTATTGTCATATCCATATGTGTTGGGTTTTATAAAATTGTATCACCTGGTGTATTTTCGTGCGACCTGTCTTGAACGTCAAACTGTTGGAAGCTGTCTCAATTCCGCACCCTTTAATTCCATACCGCCAACATGGTGGACGTGGGAGCTAAAAGTGTGGGAATAAGCTCTGTTTTACGTATTAAAAATCTTGAAATTCTGTGTCGTATGACGCATGTATTACAAATTGTCGCTGTAGTTCTGTTTCTTTTATGCAGAACGCAAAACTTGTGACGTGACATTTGTGTGAAATTTTACATCTGCATTGGTATTTACAGTTATAATGTAGTTTTAGAGTTAGAACTCTTATAAATCGAAAAAAATGTTGTGAAAGGATTGCAAACACGACCCGAATTTTAATGTTGTGTCGGATCCTTTCGCATTACGTGTATCAAGAGCAGTGGGCATTACGCACAGAAATGAGATCTTGTTCCTTCAGGTGTATTGCTGTGAACACTTGCTAGATTCTGTAAAAACGGGAAGTATATACAGGGTGATTTTGAACTAAACAAATAAGGTATAGTGACTGTTCTAAATGAAATAATATCTTCCTACATTTCTTAGCATCCTTTAGGAGAACATACATTACCACTTTATCAGATTTCGACGTAGATCCAAGCATTTTGCACACACTTTTGTAACCAGAAATAAAAGGGTTCATACCTTTTCCTTAAGAAGTCAAAAGAAACAACGGCGAATTGTCTTTATTTTTTTATGAACAAACATTGGAATTATCAGTATTATACAACTGTTTATATTTTGTACATATAATGAATGATTTGTGAGATCCCGCAAAATAAGTGTATATTTTGTGCAGGATTTTGCATTTATTTTTATAAGTCCTATACAATAGCCTGATGATGGTACAAATAGCGACCGAAACATGTAGCTAAGCCGTAATAAGTATACAGACGTGTTAGACTGAACATTCAAATGCTTATTTGTTGATATCGTGAAATCAACGGGATGAGAACCATCAAATCTAATTTGTTATTGCATTCAACCTGTGTTTTTGGTTGCCATCAGTAGAATTCTTTTCGTCCCATTCACACATATATCACATGTAATAGGACTGAGACTTCGCCTAGGCCATTCTGTTGGCCTTCGACGCCTAATCCACCTAAGGAAATTGGTTAAGCCACGCAGGAGTAGAAAGAGAAAAAGGTGGTGGCGTTGCATGTGGCGTGAGCTGCAGTATATGTAACTAGCACTTTCCGTCCACCTTGTATAATGCAATATAAAGTTCTATGCGACAGATCCAACAGTTTCCTTCACTTCATGTAACACCACGGTGTCTTAGAATGGAAACAATCCTCATATTTCTAACCATTATCCGATTAATAATCAGCAGCCTTTCAATCACTCGAAGTAGTTAATAGGATACAATCATACAAATCAATAGACAAAGGGAAAAATGCTCAACATTAGAACATATTTATATCAAAACGGTTTACTAAAACTTATAATCCTTCTCTTGATTTATTTGCCGGTGCTTCGAAGTTGGTATTTTATTGAGGGCGTTGTGGGAGGATCGAAATTCGTATTCTATTTTTTTCTCAGTCCTGAGGAAAACCGCGACAAGTCCTACCATAGGATGTTTCACTGTTTGAGCACAGAACACTGAACACTTAGAATATAAGGCTAACAATGTGACTACCACCCATCCATTCAATACACAAGAGTAGATACAAAATGAATGTTTACCAGACAGTACCATTCAACAGTTGAGAGTATGAGACCATTTGATAACACACCACCCCCACGAAACAGAAAATAGACGTAATCCGACAACACTCATAGATATACAGCAACCCACAGCCTCAATAGCAACGGCAACGAGAGCCACATCCAAAACCGATGAACAGCAAAGCACCGTTAAGAACGAATTTTATATAATTTAAAGTTTTTAGACAAAACTGTAAAATACATTTTATGAAACAATTTTACGTACCCAAAGCCTGTAATTGCACATCACACTTTTAGACAAACGTTTTAATTAGATATATTCCACGAAGGTAAACACGATGGGATCCCAAATTGTGCATGGCCTCTGGTAACACAATAGTTAATATACGCCTGAGGATGACTGGGTTATAGTCGAAACATGTAGCCTTGTATTACCTTGTATAACAAAGTGATTGTGCTGACGTACACTATATAACATTATATTACCACCTTCAGTTCCAAGATTCCTGTATTTTCATTCTCACGGTACGGCCATTTTACTTCTCTAACAACACTGCAAACACCCTTCATATTCCTCTTGCCGATGGACGGAACATTTGATTGCATCGACTGATGATAAAGTAATGGCAAAATCTGTCCTCGGAGTCTTCCATACAGAATTGAAGGAATGTGCGAAGAGGACAAACACTACAAAGAAACAAGGCAGAAATATACTACAGGAAGAAATTCAAAGAAAATATAGAGAATATTTGTTGGATGGATTGCCAGAGAATATTTCCTTGGCTTCAGCAGCTGGTGACATCTAATATCTTGAGATAATGTTTGATTTATAGTACAGTCATTCGCATAACATCCAGGCGATCAGAGAGAGTATAAGCTTACGCATCACACCTGTACTCGAGTTCGAATCTTGTGTGCGGAACTGAATGCCCTTAATACGGCTTTCCATACCGTTTAGCAGTCTCCCCATGCGATTACTGTACAGCATCTTGAAGTAGGCCACGAACAGTCCTTATCTATCATTCGTATTTTTATTTGGAAGTTAAAAAACATTTTACTATCGTAAACGTGTCGCATAATAAGTAGGTAATGGTCGTAAAAATATTTACAATTAATTCATTTTGGCGATTGCGAACGAAACATTTTTCAAACTTGAGGGTTGTTTGACCGTGCATCTTCCTCATGAAGTAAAGTGAAATACTAACTTGATGCAACTAGGCAATTTTATTGATGTATTCTTAGCTCGACATGTTTCGGGCGCATGATCCTGATGATGGGGCTTATGTACCCGAAACATGTCGAGCTAAGAATACATCAATAAAATTACCTAGTTGCATCAAGTTGGCATTTCACTTTATTTCATATTAAACATATTTCAGTGTCTTGGTGGAGAAGATTCCACTCCTTTAGTCTAGAGCCTGAGAGTACAGCTTATTAGACAAACTCAAGTCACGGACAAGGTCGTTAAGGTCTCCTTGTTTTAATAAATGAGGATCAGATGAGGAACAACTTGCTTCAAAAGTCGGAACGCAATCAACATTTTCCCCTTCCTGCCTCCCGTGATCTTCGTCAGAAGCGGAGTTGTTATCGCTAAAAGTCAGATTTTCCGTAGGCTTTGGTACAGGACTGGGCCGGATAGCTCAGTCGGTATATCGACTGGCTACGGGCTGGACGGTCCGGTGATCGAATTCCGATGGGGGCGAGATTTTCTTTACCTGTCCAGACCGACCCTGGGGCCCACCCAGCCTCCAGTACAATGGGTACAGGGTCTTTTCCGGGGGTAAAGAACGGCCGGGGTGTGACTCTGACCCTTCACCCCTTCTAGTGAAGTGGTCAAGAAAGAGTAGAGCTATACCTCTGCTCCCGCTATGGGCCGTACGGCCTGTACAGAGCCTCAGTGCCTGTACAAGGGTGAACTTTAGTACAGGAAACTCTCCACTGTGTGGGACAGGCCTCATTGCAGATGACAAATCTGGATATTTCACTCTTTTGGATTCGGAGGTGGTCCCTATTATGTTTGTTAAACGAAGTATCAATCGGATAAGTGATCTATTGATTCCCTCCGAACCAAGGTCAAGGCGAACGGCATTTGGCGGGAAACATTTAAGCATCCTGTGAGAAATCTCGCACAAGTTACACAGCAAATATGAGGGGTCCATCTTACATCTTGGTCACCCAATTTACACCCAATATAAAGGACAAATATTTCTCAATGGGTGGGATACAATTTCGCGACTGAGATTTGAAGGTCATTTCACCACACACGGAACAGAAGGTGTCAGGATAATTTAAACACTTTCCTGGGATGATGAGTTTATAATAAACACAATCCTTTTACACAAAACACTTTACTAACAAGTACACACAACATTTGCAACTTGTCACAACGAGGTCTGGCACACCACTAGCAGTGCAGTGTTCCTCAAGCAGAGCTTACTGTTTCATGTCCCAAATTGTCAGTTCATGTCTGAGCTTGCACAGTCTGGCTGTCTGTGATTGGGCTCACATGCCTACTGTCTTTGGTTTCATTAAGTTTCAATGCCCACACCATGTTCAAAATAAAAACTGCTTCAGCCATATTTAAAATATAAAGGTAGCGTGACAAAAAAACTAAATTATATTTCGTATGAATTATGAGTTTTCATGTTTAAACACCATAATGAAAGCGTACCAAGACATTTAAGTCCTGTATGAAAGAGGGGGGAGTTCCTTCGAAATTTCTTTAATGTTTACCAATTAAACTCTCTCGTATAACCAAAAGATTGTATCATGGATTTTTATTCTTTTTTGCTGGTCTATCCGCTGTTTAGTTCGTGTAATTGCGAATGACTTAATTATTTCAGTAATTAAGGTAGGAAAAATGAGGTAGGAAGTAATCGAAGCCTATGTCAAGTATCCTGGTAACAAGTTTCGCTGTAGGGACCCTCACAGTGACCTCGCAATTAATCTACGCTACGGGTTACGCTCTGCACTAGATACCTAAAATATAGAGGCCGAAATCTTGACCAAGATGTCATAATGTTCATAAAAAATTTGGAATATTCCCGAGTCCCTTACGTTTGGCTATCTTCATTCAAACTTGAGCAACCTGAAGCTGACATGAATTGAAAAGTGTCACCGTGACAAAATAAATCATGCTGTAGTGTTTGTAAAAGAATGATAAAGTTATTTATATTTTTGCTGTGAAGAAGCAAGCAGCCTAATTGTGTATGAAGGACCATGTGGTTACATTCTTATTGGCGATGCAGCGTTGCTTTTATGTTCTTCCCGGTACCTTCAGCATAATTCCGGCACGGTGTCTAAAATTTAGCCACGAATCCTACCACAATTTTTTAAATTCAATATTCATTGACGATACTATATTTCGAAGAAGTCTAACCTGAATTACTAACAGGTCGTTAAATCAAGGATGAATGAAACATATACAGACGAAATTATTGGCCAAGGTCATGGTAGGACAGCCTTTTGCGGTGACGGAGTAGCTCCCAGAAGCCATTGGATAGGAAGTTATATAGACAGCAGGGTTAACCTGGCGTGGTGTCTAAGGGTGGAACATCTCATTGTATCTGTAGACAATATTATTAGAACTCTATTTCAGTTACTTGATTTATTCTGAGTTTGAATTGTTTAGATGATGAGTAATGTAATTCTAACGAAAGTAACTGTGACTTATATATATATAAGTGTGTATTTCAGGAGTTCTACACACTGCGCTTGCGCGGCCATTAGGATGATGTAATCGTTTTGATTTTCACGACACTTGTGAGTCAGACTTCAGTAAAGAAAAATGTGTGTATATTGGCAGGCTACGTGGTCCCTGTTCTGCAAAACGGAGCCTTGAAATGGAAGAAGAAACTGACTGGAGTCATAACTCGCGCAGTGACCAGCGATCATACATTAACGCGCGTCCTCATGCCTCAGGTGCAGTATCGGAAAATTTTGGAAAAGAATGGATGGCAAGTGCTTCCCCACACGCCGTACAGTCCTGACATGAGCCTACCAGCCTTTTACTTGTTCCCAAAATTGAAGAAACCCCTCCGTGGGAAACGCTTCAGAATCACCGAGGAGGTGTCTAATTAGGTGACCTAAGTAATCAGACGCATCAACAACGAAGGCGTCCTGATAGGAAGACAAGACTTTCCCAAACGTTGGACCGCCGTGATAAAGCACAATGGAGATTACATTGAAGGCCTGTAAGTGTATTTTGGTAAATAAATTCATTTTAAAGAGAAAACGTAGAATGTGCAGAACTTTTGAAATGATCCACGTGTATATATACATAAGATCACGACCATTTCTTCATCTCTATTATGATGCAATTTGAATACGACGTGAGTCTGAGATGAGTAAGCTAGAATCACCTCCTAAAAAAAAGCTTGAACTTTCTTTTACGTTTAAACAAGCATGGAGAATGCGCTGTACTTTGCTTGCATCTGTATAGCTTATTTGGATTTCATTGATCGAGTGCCTATTAACGCAGGTAGCTCAGCCATATAATGCCTCAGACTCTGGCAACAAGCGACAACACGATAGCCACCCTCACGTAACGCAGCTAGAATGGGCTGAAGTGGAGACCTGAATCCCGGAACTTGAAATGCTGCGGCCTTAGCAAGCAAGCAGTCAGGCAACCGGAAAACGCGCTCGGCGGCTCGGAAACATGAACAAATGAAGTGCGCACCGGAAAGTCACATTCCACGGGAAATTCGGTATTCAAAACATTTGTTCTTTTTCCCTCCCTTTCTCATTCCATGTACCATATAGGCCAATTCTATAATCTATACACCACTACTCGCTCTGTCGTGTCTAACACACTCGGCCTTCCTGTTTCAAGTCATTGAAAATTCTGTTCGCACAACAAACGAATAACAAATACAAAGCTCCGCAATCACCGTTTCGACTTTTGCTCTTCTGCATGAGAACTGTGTTTAAGTTACGAAAATGGATCATACTGCAGAGCTTCTGTGACGTTACTAACTGAAGGAAAATGTAAACAGTTCTTTTAATTACATACCAACTAATGCACATACAAAAAATTTCACATTCAAACAATTAAAATCGCTCCAACATGTTTTGATCCTAAGATCATCTTCAGGGAGCTACACTGTTCCTTGCTAAAGTCACATTTTTAAAGACACTCACTGATTAATTTCCTTATATTAACTTGGTGTTGTGGCAGCATGTCATATTGTGTAAGT
>Ga0136643_10006826_pt1 | contig 16405 bp, 7 predicted proteins | sample TergutLab28metaG_FD_96883 | JGI IMG/M metagenome (GOLD analysis project Ga0136643, IMG submission 96883) | Labiotermes labralis P1 segment gut microbial communities from Petit-Saut dam, French Guiana - Lab288 P1 (version 3) (version 3) | ecosystem: Host-associated > Arthropoda: Insects >... | reverse complement strand
TTGGTGGGGGGTGTGTATTGTTTGGTGGGGGGGGGGTGGGTGGGGGGGGGGGTGGTGGTGGCAGACAACTGTTCTAGAGTTTGGAGACACTTTGGGTATTCCTGTTAGTGTGCAAAACGCGTGTTATATGAGTGCGCGGTGTGCATTGTAGTAAGCATGTGTCATGTATTGTTGACGTAGCGGATCAGTGAAGATGCAATTTTTGCGTAATATTTATATTTGTCTCACAGTTTTCAGTTTGTTCAATTTCGATATTTTGGTTTTTAGGACGTCAGTTTGGTATCAGGTGAGAAGTGACTCAGCGTTGATGTAAAGGCATTACAACTGTGAGGACTGCCGGCGTTGAAAGTGAACAGATGAAGGGAAAACAATGTTCACTTATGTTAAAGTGTCGCGTTTCAAATAATGCTTGATACAGTCAATTAACACAGACAGTGACAGGCTACTAATATCTAAATTTGATGTTTATTGGACCGTGCATCAATGTGATAACTGAAGAATAAAAAAAAAAACTAGATGTCACTTGATATTTTATTGTACTTCTTATAGGCTCAACATGTTTCAAGCATTACTATGCCCATCATCAGAAGCTCGCGACTGTGATGTTGTTTACTACATTGGTCGTATCGTTTTTGGTTTGCTGTAGGTTGGAGGTGAGGTGCAGTTAGGCTGAAGTAGTGTCCGGGCTACAGCCCGGACACTACTTCAGCTCCTGATGATGGGCATAGTAATGCTTGAAACATGTTCAGCCTATAAGTACAATAAAATATCAAGCGGCATCTAGTTGTTTTTTGATTCTTCAATGTTTAAGTTATTTAAAGCAACACACTTCAGATTTTTATTGATACATCCAATCAACCAAGGAGTGACAAAGAAAATTTGTTTTGTAGTGCTCTTATATTTCACAAGCGGACAAGCGGTTCTACAATTGTTACATAAATTTGCGTATGAGAGAAAAAACCCCATGAATTATACGGCTTGGATGGGTATAGAGTATTTCAGGTTATCACTGCAGCGATGTCATAGAGTGTGTTCCTACGGGTTCTGGGAATTTGAAGTCAGGGAGGTTAACACCAAAGTCTGCGGAAAACTGCTACCTCCAGTTACATTACTAAGATGGAGGCAGCAGATTCCTTCGATATGTTACTAAATACCACAAGATTTCATGGTGTCATCATCCAGAAGGCCATTAATATAGAAGCTGGAATATAGTTTTGAAAACCAATGCAATATCAGATTTGTTGCAAAATGTAGTTGTTGAAAATAATATAAATATTTATATTCTTGCATGCCCGAATTATCAATTTATGTAACGTCTGCTTTTCAAATGCATAGGACGTATAACATCAATACACAATCTATTATATTTACCTAAGGAATAGTCGACAAGTATTACTAGACCATTATTGTATTAGATAAAGTCTATAATTGCGAGTAACTCAGTACAGTTTAGTCACGGGCCTGTATAAACTTTAACAAAATCTGAATAAATCTAAAATCCAGTTCCACGGCATTATATTCATATTAATAAGCAAGGCGAAAAAAAAGCACTCCCATTACAGGCCTGGACAGGCCCTGAGGTTTCAAGAGGTTGCGGCTCCTAAATTTCAAGACAATCGGCACATGAAGGTGGTAAGGTTGTCAGCCCTACGCACCGGCCGCCTTTACCCCCAGGAAATATTCCTGGTACTCGTTTCTGTTAGAGGCTGAGTCTACCCCAGGGCCATAGTGCGGCCGGAAGGATTATGTGAGTGAAAAATTCCATTGACACCATCGGGAATCGAACCCGCGATCTTCCGGCTTGTAGCGTAGTGCCTTAACCAACTGCGCCACCGCGTACCCCTATTAAAAAACAAGATATTCATTAATACAGTAGCAGTACAAACTGGATTTTTAGATTTATTAATTTGTATTAATAACACAGGGAAATACATCAAGCAAGTATAAAGGTGATCAAAACCTAATGAGAAATTTTGAGGCTGACACGCATGGACGGACATACAAACGAAACTTCCAGACTGCTTCTATTGTATACATTTTCAGTCAGTACAGTGATTAGGCTACGGGATGGATGACAAACGAAAAACAGTTCGATTGCTGGCAGACGCAAAATATTTTTCCTTTCCACAAAGTGTCCAGACCCAACTAGCCTCCTACTCAACGACTACCGGGGCACGTAAACCGGAAGTAAAGTTAAACACCCACCTCTAGCCAGTACCAAGAAAAAATATACGCGAAGCTATACCTGAAATTCTCCATGTCCCTTCATTTCGTACTGCGTGAATGAACTTTGTCTTTAAGCATTTATTTTCCCCGTGCCTGTCATGCGTCTCTGACATGGCGCCGTTATGCTTAGTAATATTCGATGGAAATCAGAAATCATGACGCTCCTAGTTCTCTGTTTTTCACCTGTTCCGTTACTGTGTCTTTCTTGGATGCATTATTAAGTGTTTATTTATGGTTTGGTATAAGTAATACTGGAATTATACATACCGTTCAACTCTAGTACAAAAATTCAAAATGTCACTACAACGGTGTACAGCTTTTCAAAACACACCCTGCAAACATAACCGAAGATGAGTTACCACTTAAATAGGCCATTATCGGTCTTCTTATTTCCTACCAAGATCGAATCCAAGCCAAAATTTTAGGGAGCAATGTAGACATAAAAATAAAAAACGATTATACATATGTTTACACTTTATTTAAAAATTTCAACTTCAATATTTCAGTATTAAAATATATTTCACCTTTATCCAACTTGAATATTGAAATGTACTGGTCTTATTTCCGTTTTTGCCACATAAGTAGAAGAATACAATATGAAGGCAAAATGTAGGGTTGTGACGTGTTTATGTAAGTGATGCACATATTAACCACTGAACTTTAAAATGTCTGAATTTCAGTGATAATAGGACGAACAAAAATAATCAGTATTTTGAGTTGTTTTATATGAAAAGGAAAAGGAATCCTCAGAGAAGAATGCGCTAATGACAGGTCGCGGATACTGTATGTTGTTACTGCATGTTTATGATGTAAGTCTTACAGTATTTTGTGTGACTCTTCTATCTGAATAGTGAGTATTTTTTACACAAATACTGCACGGAAGCGGGGAAAACGCAGTCCAGAAATGCCAAATCGTACGGACTGTACGTAAAACACGTAATTTTAGTGCAGTGCTGTGGCATTTTGTGCGAATAAAGTGTCAATTGAAGCGAAAAATTAGATCTAATGATAAAAATAAAATTAATTTTGGAGCTGTGCATCCTAATTAGGCAGCAGTTGCATTTTTATTTCCTTCAGTGTCGTAGGAATAAGGCGACTTTTTTTAAAATTTGTCATGTAGTGTAGTCATTTAATAAAGAAAACTAGAATTAAATTAATATTTATTGTTGCTATTGATACTGTACTAAACGTATGTTTACAAGCAAAAAATGCGATTCAATCATTGTTCTTTTATGCACTGTGAGAAGGCATCCCACCTTCTTTAAAGTTATTCCTTTGGAAGAATTAGTCTTGCATGATGCGATCTGACATGGAACTCGAATAGAAATTTTCCAAATTTTTAACAATTTTTTTTTGTATATTAATATACTTCCTGAGGTATGGAATAGGCTACTTTTAGAGCCTAGAAGATCGATGTCAAATTTACTTATCAACATAGAGAGAACGTAGTAGAATATATTTCAATACAGCGTCACTAAAGCTGTTTACTAAAGCGTAACGCATTTCATTAGACAGGCTAAATCTGAAAAAGTCTAAAATAAAAATTTTAATTTTGTTAGTAAATTCATATTTTCTGGAACCAACAAGTATTCTGTACACTGCCTTTTTTAGGCGCACTTCAATCCTTTTCGGAAAGTCGATTAAGTTTGGTCTGTCTGTTTGTGTATCAGCATGTTAACAAGTTGATTGCTGAACAAGTTTTTTTTTAATGAAACGCAATGTGATAAAATTTTATGAAAAAAAAAAGTCAAACCAGTTCGACCTCAATAATTTAAATCGGACACTTTTAAAGACAGACTGTCGTACGTTGCTGAAAGTACGTCGAGTGAAACTCACTAAATTACGTGTAAAATTTGCAGAGAGGATTAAGTTACATAATTTATGTTCAGTACACTTTCCCGTAAGCATTACGGTCTTATGGCTGTTGAGAAAACTATGCAGAAGTGACGCTACATGTAACTCACATTTAAAATTCAGTAACTGTATTCCAGCACACATCCACCTTTCCACGGAACATATATTAAATATGTGAACACAAAACGTAACCTGATTTGTACTGAAGGAGTCAGTGCGTACCGGGCAGTAAAGAAACTCAATCTCGATTATAAAAAAAAAAAAATTAATCGCTGCTTGTCTGATGTATCTCAAAACTCTCTCTCCCCCTCCCTCGCACACACACACACACACACACACACACACACACACACACACACATATGTATACATATGTGTGTGTGTGTGTGTATAAGTATATCCATGGACAGAATGTATAAAGTTAAACTTGGTGGTATTTGAAGTAAGCACAGGGCTTTGAAGGGTTAAAAAGATTATGCAAATATTTATTCTCTTTTAATTTGTATAACAGCATTTCGAAGTGCACCATTAATATTGATTGTGTTTAACTGAGTATACATATTTCACTTGCCGTAAATCTCTATAGGCGGCAGTATCAACTGTTAGTAAGCAGATGGCCATGAATTTAATATTTATGTTGTTAGGAGGTAAGAATTCATCAGCATCCCTCACTATACTTTCGCAGACAATCTCATAGACAGCAGGCGTTATGTCAGTTACAAAATATCACTTACTTATGCGACACTAGCTACATCTCTTCTTGTAAGCAGTTTGAAGAGCATTTTGTTAGTATGTCATTCATAATTCCTTCTACTGAATGTGCCTGCCAAGCGTGGGAATTACACCTTGTTAAAAATACAGAAGATAGAACTGAGCTGAAAGTCAAGTACGGGTTATAATGAATCGAAATGGAAACACACTCAAATTCGTCCAAGATCTCTCAGTTTACGCCCGAACACTAAGTATAATAGAAACCAGCCTAGTAGTTTCGGATGTGGAACATGCGGAGGCACAGGCTGAAACGACTTCCCTATCATGCGTTCAGTTTATGCATCACGTACAAGAAAAGCACAAGGAGGAGGAACATGTAATGAAGTGACGCAATGCTGTAACAGCACGAAAGTAATTTGTGAAACACAAACTGAACTATTAACTGTTTTCTTTCTGAGGCCCCTTCTCCTTTCCGCACATAAATTCCTGGGAAGTATTCTGTGTTGCCGACTGTCGGTATAGGGCATGCAAAGTTGTCACATAGGACCGTAATCAGTTCTGCAACAGCTCTACCAAATACCTTTTAGAATTACATACATCACTAATGACATAAAACGCCATCATACAGTCGATTCTGGAATTCGGGATACAATAGACTGTACGGGTATGTTGGTGCGAGGTTCAGATTTGTAACGACTTCCCATTCCATGTCTAATACCTAGATAGGTGTGTCTCAGAAACTGGAGACACACTTGTATTAACCTTTTATAGCCTATTTGTTACGTGACGAGCCAACAGGTTTAACATTAAACAATTGTACACTCTGCCCACACTGTATTTGTTTTGTATTTATCTGAGAACAAACAGCGACTCGTGCCACTTACAGCATAGACTGATTGGTTTTATAACCAAGAAGAAAAGTGTTTACAGCGCGGTACGGACTGGGGCTTTAAATGAAGCAGTATTCCGTTCGTCTTTAAAGGTAACAAATAATTACGAACAGGCAAATTGACACACGGATTATACGCATTGCATTTCACGAAATGAGATTGTCAGCTAAACGATCACACCTTGTTATGAATAAAAGGCAGGCATACGTGGCTTGACAATCTTGTAGATAAATAAAACTTATTTTGAACACAGTTGAATTTATCAAAAGATACCGCAATATATGACTGAATACATAATTTTCCTTCGAATGGAATCAAGAAAATAATCCTTGATGTCTACCACGGCACGTGCGGCCTTCATATTCGGATAGAAGTAGAAGTAGGAATACATTTAAGCAGTAGGTTCTTCAGAAAGTCTGTTCCATACGGGAAAAGCTGCTTACGGAGAGTGAGTTCAGTTCTGTAATAGTTTGTCATGTCATTCACGAACTGCTTAAGGATGTGTTTGTGATCCGAATAACACGACTTTCTTGTTGTCGGTGTTTCATATTCTGTGAAGGCAGGGTCTTACAGCTCAGTTTGTTCATATTGGAACATCAGAACTCGGCATTATCAAGATGGATGATTACGAGTAAGCGGGTGTTATTTTTATCATAGTGGAGTGAATAAGTGTTTCTGAAGTGCGGAATGAAGACTGCTTTTTCGTTCCAATAAGTCTTAACGGAATAAGTTTATATTTTGGTGACAACATACTCGGAATGTGTGAAGATTTTAAGCTGGCTTACCTAAAGTTGGAAGAAACACCTCCTGTAAGGTCAGTACAATATATTTATGTTGTATTATTGAAAATTAATTTGTCTATTTTAATTTCAGACCCCTAAAAGTCAATATGCAAAAATGACAACCAATTTTGTTTTAATTTTTAAACTGACTACGCTGTGGGGCGGGATAGCGTAGTGGATATAGCTACTCGCTACTGCTACTACTGCCACAATTGTGTAGACTTTCTCCTACACCCCAAGACGGCCTCATCAATACAGTCTCACGGGCATTTCGATATGGATTTTATTTCTTTGACTGTGCTTAAACGAAGTATTAGAGTCAGGAGTGACGGAACGGATTTGTAAGCGTTCTATGTTCGAGTCTTTTGCATGGGTCTTTTGAATCAAAAGGAAAAGAAACATTTATTATATAATCATGTAGTGCGTGCGTGCGTGCGTGTGAGTGTGTGTAGGCGCGCACCTAGTAACTTTCGACCTAATGCATGAAGAGTTATGGAGCCCAGCGTGAACAAAAAACAGTATAAGATATGGGTTTTGATATTTTTCTGGATTGATTTTTAGTGTGTTTTTATTTTTTGAATAACTGGATGGTGGTGAGAATGCCGCGACTGTCTCCGGAACAAAACAGCTCCATGTAATGGGCCCAACTGAGTACAGACCCCTACAGATTATTGGAAGGTGGAAACAGCCACAGTTTCAGAATTACTGTGTTCTTCTTCTCGTGTGTCTAAAACACTACGTGACCGTCAGAGACCAAAGACTGAGAGATTTTGTTACCAGGAACCTATGGAAATGAACTGATTAAATATGTTCAATTAGAGCTGAAAGTGCATATCTCCAGTTAAATTTTGGGTACTGTTAATATATTTATTTACAACGTGTAGGTTATCAAATGTTTTAATTAATTGTAGGTATATATTATTTTATCCAGTTTTCCTGGCTTGCTGGGAATTAAGGTGGTCACCTCTTAAGAACAGTTCAATTACAGAATTCAAGCATTTAGTGCAGAAACAAACTCTCAATTCCATATTCGAACAACGTGTTACAGAGATGGCTTTATTAACGAATTGTTCCACACTTATTGGTCTTGTTTACCGATATAAACAAGACTGTAATATAATGTAGATACGTTAAGTCTACAAACACAAATTTGGCTGAATTACAAATACCAAGTTCATAAGATTCTGATATTATACTTTTTGAATTTAGTTGAGTATTTACCATTTAAAGCAATTTTAAAGCAAAATTTATGAGTAGTAAACTGCAACATAATTGTCCGACGACGAGCCATGTTTGAGAAATTGTACGAATTTCAATTTTATTTTCAAGCAAAGTAGGTGTTAATATTTGAAAAATAAGAACTTAATTGGCCCAAAGAATTTGCCCCTTGAAAGCCCAGTACTTACTGTGCATAGCCTACACTTCCAGGTTTCACAGTCAGAAACCCTGCGTTGTACGTACAGAGCTAATTTCCATTTTTGTCTCACAACAAACTGCGGTTACTTTCCTAAACAGAATTAACAGGCCAGTTTTTCTAAAGGAGAAGGTTTTTTTTTGACCGTGTGACACTGACTGAATCTATAAATGTAGTTCACAGGCCAGGCCAATTTTCACTACAGCAATTCCAGCAGATGCAGAGATGAAACAAGACGAAAAGCAGTCATGTTTATACACAAGGAAGGAATAAGATGCATGTACTGAAACGGCCACATCTCACTGACGTTTTGTCCGCTTTGAGTCACTGGTTTAGGTGTCTACGTCACTTGGCGATGAATACGGCTACTGACACTTCATTACTGCACAGTAGTTACAAATCGCGTCTCCTTCTCGGGAGTTCTCAGTTTCAAATCGCGCCTCAGTAGCTAATGCACTTTTGTGACCCTTTCTGTCGGTCTACGTGAATTCTTTGGTATTACTCTACCTTAACATTACCTTAAAATATTACAATTATCTCATTTCAAATTGAGACGTCAGTAAGTGTGAACCAGATTACATGGCGACACATCCCAGACGACAGGAACCTTCCTATAAACTGCTTATTTATTCAAAGAGAGGAACAGGGGCAGGAAAACACAACTACACTTTGCAGTGATTTAATATATATTAGGCAGTATGTTTCGGTTTTAACTACAAGCCATCGTCAGGAATTGCACTTGCATGCAACGCCTGACTGTGTTGTGTTTATCATGTGCACTTTGAATACGGTCGTAAAATAAGGAAGGACGAAATTTAAGTACACTCTTTTCCGACAAAATAATTTTATAGAAATATAAATAAAGCCTTAGTGCATAAACCGATCTGTCTGTACGTTTATATGCACTGTCAAAGTTGCTGCCTACTTTTGGATTCTTCTTCACTCCCTCGAGAAAAAGTCTGGAGCGAGGAGACAGGAGGTAACAGGAGGACTCAGAAAGTTCCATCTTAAATTTAATGTTCACCTACGACAGAAATTTGAGGTTTTCGTAATGCCTGACCCAGAAGATGAATGCATTACGATCTTTCAAAACGTCGGTAATTATTTGTCATTCGATACGGCGTAACATACCAAAAGACTTGAATCTCATGGAACTCTAAAACAGCGCATTATGAGTATCCTGTCTGAAAATATCAAGCTGTTGCAGGAATAAATGAGACGATACTATAACATTAAGTTTCAAGCAGATCAAATGTGGCCTGCTATCCTGTTGCATATGTGTCTGGTCTCACAGATCCATTGGTATTGTTACTGTTATTCAGTTATATAATTTCTGCAAAGAACTTGTTACTGAAGTGTAGAGACTTCGTGAATTAAGTTTGTCCGAGAGTACTGTATCATCGCCGTGGTTATTATTGTTGATACGAAAATCTTATTCCTATGATAAAACCAACGATATGCACTAATTTCTCAAATTTATTTTTGGAATAGAAATCTACATGTTTCGGACAGGTTTTCTTTCCAACATCAAGAGTCTAGTAATATATACACAGCAATAGGTATATGTCATACAATACTAGACTCCTGATGATGGACTGAAAACCTGTCCGAAACATGTAGAGTTCTATTCCAAAAATAAATTTGAGAAATTAGTGCATCTCGTAGGCTTTATTATAAGAATATATCATGCTGCATGGCCCTCTGAAAGTCAAAATAAAAATCTTGTTTCTCACGTAATGTACAGGCACTTTTGTATCTTCTTACAGAATTTCGTACACGTAGACCCAGCGGTTTAACAGTCATCAGCATCAAACGACAAGCTAACGGAAATTCTCAAGAGGCCGCCATGTCGTTTTTTCTCAAAGACTGCCTTAAAAGAATCTGCATATTTTAAAATAACTATTCCCATACATAACTTAAGAACGTTGCTTCCGCTTCACAAGTTCGCGCGCCGAACATAATGTTATTACTAACAGCAGGACAATGAAACATGGGAAGTTGGCGTGCTTTCAGTGGCTTGAAAGTTTGACAGATGTTGGTGAAGATCGTTCAGTCGCCACAGAATTTAGATGGAAACACAGGAAGTCAGCATAGTCATCTCTCAAGCCCACTCGTCCTTTCCTGTCAAGGAAGAAAAGTAGTAGACTAGCAGATTAGGAACATTCAGCAGGTCGTTATCACCTCTCGTGCGTTACTGCCCCTACAGAACATCTTCGCTGCTGTAGCAACATTCTGCTATGGCCTACTTTGCTCTGTTATGCTCAAATAATTGGGGTTTATCATAATAGAGTGTTATAATGAGATCGACAATTATTTTTTCGGCTTCAGGTCATACCTTACAGGAAATACGGTCTGTCTCATCCAGTATTTTCCATCGTCAACTGTTCTTCGGCCTCAACTCGAACCTCACAGACAACACAGTCTATCTCCTTCAGTAAAAGGTAAAGTGATCCCGCTACAGGCCCGGTGTGGCCGAGAGGGTGGGTAGAGGTATAGCTCTACTCTTCCATGAAAGCGGCGCTAGAATGGGGTGAGTGGTCACAACACGCCCCGGCCGCACTTTACCCCCGGGAAAGACCCAGTACCCATTATACAGGAGGCTGGGTGGGTCCCAGGGCCGGTCCGGACGGGCGGAAAATCTCGTCCCCATCAGTACGAGAGATATAATTTAAGCATATCTTCTTGTAAAGACCCCATTTTCACGATTTTAATCAAACTCCAGTTCGGTCAATTGATTGTAGTGAAAATCCCCTCATGTAATTTATATTACAATCCATCCAGTGGGAAATGGTTTGTCGCATGCGGACAAACAGAAAAAAAGAAACTAACAGACGCTTTTTGCAGGTTTTCAAAAGAGCCTAAATGTGAGAGCGAAAGGGGATGGATAGAATTACTTCAGGATAGGGTTAGATTTCATGTTTTTGTAAACACGATAACAAAATTCCAGCTTTGTTATAAAGGTGCAGAGTATACTGACTGGCTGAGTAAAATCTTAAAAAAATTCCCCGCACTGTGGATTATTCTTCTTTCCTTCTTGGACTGAAATACTCGCAACACGTATAGACTACATGGCTTTTGGTGAAATGTGATACAATGTTACATTTCTGAGTTGTTCCAAGCCCACTGTCAGAAAAAAAACAGCAAAAGGTGCTTATCTACGCCACGAAAACAGTACAGAAACCGAATGCAAGTTTCCTAAACATAATCCGCTGATCCCACAATAGCCGGATCTACTGGCAAACGTAATCCCCCGGAACCAGTATTAGTTACCCTATCAGAATGTGAGAATTTTTCGGCACTGATTTCATGTAGCCAATTTTAAATGAACGGTTCTACAGTATTTTATATTAATGTAAAAACCTGTAAGAAACGGCAAGCGGATTAACGAAAATCTGTCCGAAATCGAGAATACAGAGTGCAGAGATATAAAAAATCACTTTGCACAAATTGACAGTTGACAAAAAAAAACGGAAAGATAATCCCGAAATTTCACGGAAAATAATTTGGTCGGACGGTTTTGTCTTCTTATCTTCCTAAAATCTGTGTGACAAGAAACAGTTCTCTTACATATAGGAAAGAACTGAGTCCAACCGTCAATAAAGAATCTCCAGAATGAAAAATTGAGAGGTTTATTTGGACAGAGAGATGGAGCCAAAATAAGGTAAAAGTTATTTCTGAGCAGGCCATAAAGGCATAGGGGTAGTGGCGATTGAGTTTCCTTCATTCCCAACCTCGGCACTAAATGGAGGACACGGGCGCTTTACCCTCAGGGAAAGCGCTTGTCGTTCTCACTAAATGAGAGGATGGGTGGGTCCCACAGCAAGTCTGGATTCTTCAAGGCATCGAAAGACTATTCCTCTCTTGTCCAACTCGAAAAACGGTCTGTGCTGGCGGGAAGGATGGAAGTAAGACAAGTGAAAATGTATACTGCAGAACGAGACTTTAGTATAGACCTGAGGCTTCAAACCATAAATTTCTGACACGGAGTGTGCACTGTGCAGTATTATATTTCATCTGCACAGCGGTGACTATTTGTGTCAGATAAAAAAATTGTCTGATGCACGGCGACTCTGCCTTACAAACAGCCTTTACTGTAAATTACCACCCGATTAAGACGCAATTTAGCGAAATGTATTGCGGTGGTTCTAGGCTCTCGCTCTTACAGCAAGGTTATCTCGGGCACCACATTATGTGGAACGTAAAAATATTCATTAGAACAGGATATTATTATATTCCTCTTAGTCATTATTTTATTCTTTTGCTGTAAATTAAATAATATTTAGGCTATATATCAAAGCACGTAGTAACGTAGTAGTTTTCTGGAGAGGCTAAGAGGCGCTCGGCTGGGCAAGGCATTTACGAACTTTTAAGGAACCAGAAAATTTTTAAAGGGGACAATCTAGCAGAAACCAGATCAATACACACCGTAAAAATGTCACTGTAGTTAAAATTACTGTTGTTCGTGAGTTACAGTTTAAATGTTAGGTTTTCTTTGAAGTTTTATGGAGGTAGGTCTATATAATCGTATAACATAAACCAACAAAATGCAACTCAATTAAACTAATATTGTAATTTTTACGATATCTTCTACATGTTTCGAACGCATTCTACCACCCACAAGACTGCTGATACCATTACATAAAAACAAATTATACAATTCCTGTACGTACAACCGTCTTTCTGAATATGAACCCTCGGGTTCGAAACACGTAGAAGATATCGTAAAAATTAAAATATTAGTTTAACTGAGGTGCATTTTATTGGTTTATATAATATGGTTATGTTACAATGCACGGTGCAAAAAACGATGCACGGTCACCTGAACGTCAAATAAATAATGTATGCCTATATATTTTTCCCCGCATCTCTGAATCATGACTGAAGTTAGGACACGGCATTTTTGGAACCGGCCAATGTTTCTCGTGAAGGTATTTTTACCTCTCTTTTAGGGTCTTACTTGAAGATGATGTCAGTTTCTAAGATTATGGATGGATGAAATATGAAGATGACGTACTGGTGGAATAATACAGGACGGGTAAGACCGGAGTACTTGGAGAAAAGCCTATTCCAGTGCCACTTGTTCGACCACTAATATCCTTCGATTTACCTACTTTATCTTTGCATTTCGAACGAGGTCTCTTGTGTCAGGTACCAGTTTAGGGTGTGTGACCCTGAACAAAGCAGACTAAGGAACAGACTAATTGTCTACAAATTACCTCCAACCTAGCTATGGCTGCATCATAATAAATCTCTTACACATATGATCATGATGATAATCATCATCTTCCTCCATGGATTAGGTCGTTTGACCTGTTCCGGCAACGACGCGTTGCCATCTTTTCCTGGGGCGTCCACGACCTCTTCGTCCTCGGGGGTTTGTAGTTGAGGACGTGTTTCGGGAGTCTGTTGTTATCCATTCTTTCAAGACGGATGATCCAATTTGTTTGTATTTGGTTCTTACATCTTGTATTCCAGGTATCTCTAGTTCTTTTCTTATGATTTCACTTCTCGTTTTGTCTATGATCATGCCACTGATAACATACACTGTAACATATACACCACTTTAACATAAACGATTGTCTGTGAAAAACATATTTGAAGTGCAACATCCTTGGTATTTTGTGTCATTTTCCTTCCTTTTTCTTTTATTTTTTTTCACTTATTTAGTGAGCTGGTTACTTAGAGGGTAAATAATTCAACAAACAAATATATAAATAGATGGATTTGTTTGGAATCACAGCGCAGGCGCAATGCAAAGAATGACGGAAGCTCAACGTGCATGAGGCACCAATGACAGGTCTAGGATCTGTTTAATTGACACCGTTTGTTCATAGCTTCTCTGCACAAGTATTTTATTTGGCACTGAATTCTATATCTTTTGTTTAGATGCGAGGGAAAACTGAGCTAAATTTGATGCCGATGAAAGTGTCACGCATGGCAAATTAATACACAATACGGGCCAAATTGCTGTACGCCTCAGCAGAGGCGGTTTTTTTTTAAAGGAAAATACGTTGATGTGATGAACTGTCACCGTGGCCTGACAGGGCATGCCAGCTGAAATTTGAGTAGCCCAACTTAATTTCTATCGCGACAAGAAACAAGCACAACAATTTCGTATTCGTACCCAAACTTTCGAACCAAATGACGATTTCTGTCTTCCGCACCCCTCTGTTTTGTGCCATCGCCGTAATTCCTTTCAAAAACTCCTGTAATAATTGTCAATTAACTAACTTCGAAACACAAACACAGAAGTAAAATTTTGATTTACGTGGAGCCATCATACCCTTTAGAGTCTGTGTAAAGAGAAAAGGCGTAAACCAAAGCCCTTTTCTTTCTCTGCTCAAAGTAATGTTCGGAGGGTATGGTCATGGATATGTTTCAATAATAGTTTTTATTTCGAATTCCTTGATTCTTTACAAGTTACACAATATTACATTATATAAAAAATAATCTAAGGATATAAATATGACATTATGTAGTAAATGTACATTATAACTTGCTTATAAACTGATATAATTAATCAGATCCTTGAAAAAAAAAATTTAAGAAAACGAAGGATTTGAAATTAGAACTCGTGACGTTCGTGTATGTGCATTGAGAAGGCAAATACGTTACAATTATACTATTTTTACGCCTAACCTTAACATCACTACTGATGAACACAAGCGTGTTGTTCATCAAGGTGTGGGAATTCGGAAATCTGTCAGAGTGAGATGCCGGGTGCAGAATACACCATGTATAGAAGAGGATTGTATAACCAAAACCATGGGTTGGAGTTTTTCTTGATATGAAAATGGTCACTGACGAATTCCAAAGTTCAGTTCAGTCCACTTACTTAGCAATGCTGCGCGTATTTTCAAAGGGCCATTGCCACGCTGCAACAGACAAAACAACATATTGGCTGTTCTGTGGCATTTGAGTTAAAACCAAGTTTTACGGGTAAAGATAAAGAGTGTAATGTCTAAATCTCCGTCAGTCACATCCTGAAGTTACCAGTACAGGATATTCAGACTTGTTTCGTGATCTGTATTGCAGAGTACGGGAACAATGGCTGTCTTTTATGGGTGCTGCAGGCGCATGCCTTCTGTGTTGCACTTTACTGTCTAGAATGGAACCTATTGCTTGAAAATTTTACATGTGTTTCTAAACTGTTGTCCGCATTTACACGACGATTCCTGTACCAAACAAAAGCACTCAGTGTAAGTATCATACGAACTGCAGATGACTCATATACTCTCCAATAAGCAGTGTGGGAGCGACTGAATGTGTTTGAGTCTATTATATAAATGTTTCGACTTATAATTGTCGTCAACGAAATATTGTCCCTACATGACATAAATAGTTATGTTATATACATAAAACATAGGCCGGGTAGCTCAGTCGGTATAGCGACTGACTATTAGCTGGACGGTCTGGGATCGAATCCTGGTGGGGACGAGAATTTCCGCCCGTCCAGACCGGCCCTGGGGCCCATCCAGCCTCCTGTAAAATGTGTACCGGGTTTATCCCGGGGGTAAAGTGCGGCCGGGGCGTTCTGCTGACCACTCACCACCTTCTAGCGCCGCGGTCATGGAAGAGTAGAGCTATACCTATACCCACCCTCTGGAACACACCGGGCCTGTAACGGGATCACTTTATCTTTACCTTATATACATAAAACAATACCATCTTTCTAATGAAGATCTAACCATCATGAAGTAGTTTAGTAAAATCATAACTGCAGTGAAGAACGTAAACACGGTAAAACTGCGATTACACGGCTGCGTTGTTGCAGATCATAGTGTGTCGCTTGTTACTCCACTAACGCAGAGAGGCTTTCAGCCCGGGTTCTGTCGTTCATCTTTATGAGATGAACAGAACCTGGAGGTATTAGTGTACGAAGTTCCGAGAACAGTGATTAAACCTCACAGATATGAACTAATTGGGATACGGAGGAAAACTGCATAGCAAGGAAGTTCATCCTGTGATGTAGTCTGTCAGTGACTTCCTTTGTATAATGATGCCTAATGATGTCGAAGATAAGAATGGTAATTGATCAGTTTAGAATACGACACACCAAGGAAATGAATGAGTTATACAAGTCACCTAGTATTGCCGAAATAACGAGATCCAAGGAGCTATGCTGGAGAGAGAATGCAGCCAGAATGGCGAAGGCGAGAACTGCATAATTGAGTAAACCTGTTGGGAAAGGTTCAGTCGGAATATCCAGATGACGTGAAGGAAATTTTAAGATGTGTTTTACAGTGACCGACTGTAAAATTGGTTAATGAGAGGAATTGGCGTCATCTGCTGCCACCGTAAGAGTTTAATTACTGAATCTAACGTTTAAAATCTCAAATAACACCAGACGTATATACACGAGGGCGGGCTGATAAGTTTTGCCGCCACTTAAATAGAAAATGAACGGGAAAAGATATTTTAATGAAATATAAAAAGAAATATGCCTACATCAATTATTTGCAAAGCTGCATAATTATTTTTCTACAAAATCACCACGCACTTCCAATACAATTCCGCCAACGCTGCACA
>Ga0136643_10006825_pt1 | contig 16406 bp, 7 predicted proteins | sample TergutLab28metaG_FD_96883 | JGI IMG/M metagenome (GOLD analysis project Ga0136643, IMG submission 96883) | Labiotermes labralis P1 segment gut microbial communities from Petit-Saut dam, French Guiana - Lab288 P1 (version 3) (version 3) | ecosystem: Host-associated > Arthropoda: Insects >... | reverse complement strand
TTTCGGATCATGTACCACACAGAACCACCTACAGCAAAACAATTCGTGAATGGTACATGAAATTCCAGCAGAGTGGCTGCCTGTGCGCTGCGAAACGAACAGGCCGTCCGGGCCCATCGGCTGAGACCGTCGAGCGTGTGCGAGAAACGTTTGTCAGGAGCCCTCAGAAGTCAACAAGGGTGCACATATCGAGCACCTGTAAGGTAGGACAGAAACTTGGTGTGTGTCTCTCTCTGTTGATATGCTCCTTTCTGCCGTGTCTGACTTGGTTGTTGCGCAGTCGAGTTCGGAAATCCCGGATGGACTTATGAATAACCCTGTATATAGCGGAGGGAAAACCGCCTTCTTCAGAAGTTAGTAATGTACACACTTTAGCTTAACACATCTCTGCTGAAAGTTTTACGCTTTTCTAAATATTGACACAGAAGCAAGGGGGACCAGAAATACAACGCTACCCATATTATTTCAGAAAGACCTTCCGAAAATATACGATTACCGAGGTTTTGCGTTGTTAACAACAAAAGCCTCTTGCAACGTCAACGTGCAGAATCTGCCTATATTTTAAAATGTATTTATTTCAAATACGTATGACAGAACACACTGTGACAAACGTCACTTTGTTAACTTTTTCCCTTCTAGACAATTAACGAAAAAAGGAGCAAAAGCACCACCACTCTTACGCTGAGCGTATATTTTTTTGCTAATTACACTGGGTTTCTAAAATTATAAAATCCACTTTATGGAACAATTTAGGATGTTTACCCCAGGGACGTGTATCCACCATTGCACGTACCCTCTCTGCGACTGACGGTCGCATTATATTCTTCTGTTGGCGAATCTTGTAACTAAGCAGTAACCATTAAGACTGTGATTACGTAGATCCCCCATTCGCCCACAGGCATAATGAGTTTCGCACCTTCCTCCCCCCTCCCCCCCAAAATGCATATAGTGCCTTTTATTTGCTTTCCTTATATGTGTTTCAAGTGTCCCGTGCTGTCCAGTAATAAACAGTTTTAGTGAATCTTCATAGTTGCACCGTACATGTTGATAGTATTAAGTCCTTTATTTATCCAACTAATGCACACAAATTATTATAAAATTGTTAAACAGTTAAAATCATTTAAAATTATAATAGTTGCTCCAATATGTTTCGGTTTACATAAACCATCACCAGGGAGCTCTCAGCCTGTGCGTCGCTAAAGTTACAATGCTGACTTCGGTTATATATCGTTATTTGATATTATCGGTATTGTGGTTGCATATGCAGCCACAGTACCGATGGAGACTACGATTTCATAACTGTGATATCATGGAGACTGTGATTTGTTCATAACGATATTAAAATTACTGTCTTCTGGAAAGTGACGTCGTTTAATTTGGTAGATGGTACCGATGTTTCGCAGGAACTATTGCCTCCATTTTCATACTTTTACTGTGATGACGTAGGCAGCAGGTTCTTCAATACGGCTGTATCATCTACCAAACTACACGGCGTCACATCACAGAATACCGTAATTTTTAAATATATAAAGCAGAATCCCACTTGGGCAAGAAACACACGCTCAGTAATCAACTGACGTCATCTTTTTTTGGTTTCTACACCATGTGGTATACTACTACACTGTGCAGAAACCAAAGACCATAACCTGATTGCTAATCGCAGTGAATACCTAAAAACTCAATCAGCTAATTACAAAAACTTCCCTAATTTTATGCATATGTATACGTAAAGTATATGTTTCTTATGAGTCTCAAAATAAGCAGTCAACACAACTATACTTTATCGGCATGTCGGATCACTCGATACATCATCAGGTGTATACAGACTTCAAATTTATAGGCAAGTGCAACTAAATCTCAGTACTTTTAGGTTTGCACATTACAAAATACATGCAACAATAGAATTGTAATATGTCAATACGCTAATGGTAAAATGAATTAGACAATATTATAAATAAAAATTTTGTAAGTTTTGTTAAAATTTAAGGCTGAATAAGACAATAAGTTAAATATGGAGTCTGCAGGAGGTGAACATGTTTGTCTCTTTACTTGTCTGTTATGCCGAGGTAGTGTACACAGAATATATCACAGTTTGCCTAATTAAACTTAATGCGATTACACTGACAATTATATTCCGTTGGCCACGTCTTGAAGAAAAAGCGTATTGGTTGTATTATATTTGTGTTTGGTAAGTCCTTAATCTTTTATATTGACAGACGTATTCTTGAAGTATCTACTGTTACTTATGTCACTCACGTCACTTATGTCTCGGTGTGTTTACACCCTCTACTCCAACTAGTCAACCGACGACTTGCTCCGTATAATGAAGAAAATGGATATTTAGGCATTAAGCTGTGTAGATACATCTCAAAGCTTCAGGGTATCTATTATGAGATTCCTGTTCTGCGTTAGTTCCAAAAAGCACAACTCTTATTTCTTTACCTCCTAGAGGTTCTGAATATGTATCTTGGTAATTTATTTGATATTTCCCATACCAGATAAAGGCCGAAATGATTATTTGCTTTCCTGAATACATGGTTTTGTGTATAATTACACGTTTATAATACTTGAATTCAAGCGTCTCTCTGGACCATAAACTGGTAGTTATTCGTTGCTTTATGGTTTAAATAACATGTGGGAGTAATTTCGTTAGGTTTACTGTCAGGTCGCCACGAACACATTAAAGCCAATGAAGCGCATTGACAATGAAAGCACAGATAAATGTGTAAATGATTTATAATTAATACCGGTGATGATGACTTAGCTGATGGTTCGAATATAATCTTCAATTTCCAATGCTATTCCATAATTCAGCACCATTTTATTACTTCTTATTCGTTGCAGCTCGATTCTCTATATCTGGAAGCAAATTTTCACAATGCGACAGCCAGTTCCGAACACACAGCTTTGATATCCTGTTCATTGATTTTACGACCTGATCATTCGCCAATACGGCTTTATCATTCGTTCTCATCTGGCTGCTCTCCAATTCTGAAGGTAGTGAAAGATTACTTAAGCTTATTAATATCACAAAAAAATAATTGCATGAAGTACACAAATTAATCTATATAAAGGTAATTTATCTCAATCCCACTTCGTTTGCAGTGGGTCTATGATTCAAACAGAAGACCGAAGGATGGCTACACTTAGCAAGGATTCGGAGGGTATTCTTCAGTCCTTGCAGGCAAATTTCGGCATTGCACCTTCCATCACGATACATCACATTCCGTCCACAAACTCGTTCTTAGCTAATAATTCTAACGATCTTGTTATTCGACACCAAGTAAATGAATTAGTTTACAAAGTCGCCACTTCTGAAACTGTGTTAGAAGAAGCCCAGAATGGATTAAGTGAGGATTACTTTGCTAGATTACGAGAAACTTTCGATGTGCTCTGGCAAGTGCAAAGTCTTCCCACAATATTCAGTAAGTGTGGCACAAACTCCAATACACAAAAAAGAGTCTAAAGTAGAAAGACCAATAGAAAAAAGTCTGAGACACAGTCAAGGGTGCACAAATCCAGGGCTTCAGGTTCCCTAACGATTATATTTTGTACTGCGATGCCTAAAATTTGTGGATCATCAGTATGGAACCTATTTCATGTCACCTTTCTGGAGCCTAGAATTTTGAGATGGGTCCAGGACATTTGGAAAATTTTTTTCAATCCAGTAAATATTGTGACAACATTGGAAGACAACGGCAAAATAAATCAAGCAATCTCTTTGACATAAGTCGGAATACGATATACAATATGACATCATTCGGTTTCCTGGCCACCTGGCAGAAACTGCTAAAACAAAAGATGAAATTCAGTGCACACGGAATAGAGTTCATAGGGAATACAATTTTAAAATTTAACTGCTATAACAAGAGTCATGGACTATTTTTAGTCTTAAATGGACAGTCATGGAATTTAGAACAAGAAAAGACAATGTGAGTATAACGAACCTTTGAGATGCCTTTGTGCGACCAATGTTGCAGTGGAAAAGTACTGAGTATTAAATATTCTGAGTGTGCGTTTGTAGTCTTAAGTATCCAAATTGCAGTACTCAAAAGCCATATTGTCATCTGTGGGCTGCCCGGCTCTGCAATATTTTTCGACATTACGTCACAGACGGCGTGATTTTCGAAAAAAGAAAGTTATTTAAAATCAAATGGGTATTTTGATTTTTTTAACTTTTGTCCCAACTTTAACGAGATATTATAAAAAATGTATATTGGTCGTCATGTGAAGTGCCCGTTATTCTTGTCAGATCTTAACGAAACTTGAAGTTTCTCGATAGATTTTAGAAAAATACTGAAATGTCAAAACTTAAAATTCCGGGAATCGAGTTGTTCCATGCGGAAGAACGGGCACACGGACTGACAGACATTACGAAGCTAATAGTCGCTTTTCGCAATTTTCCGAATGTACCTAAAAAGTTGGCGCATTACAGCAAAATAATTATTGATAACAAAAGCAAGAAAATGTAACAACCTGAGACTGACTGTACACTTTTAATTGTTTTGCTGAAAGACGTTGTCAAGAACTGTGACGTATATAACGAGCTACAAACATTACAATTCCACGCACCTACAAAGCAAGTAGCAGAATGAGATCTGAGCTCTTTTAGGATTTTTCGCACCGTAGATAGGTAGTTTTTACCGACGTTTCGGGACAACCTATCGGTCCCAGCTTCGAGGGTCAAGCAGTCCAAGCAGAACGTATTCCACGCCGCGTAAAATCTCGAAAGAGCCCAAATCTCATTTACACCACGGCAAAAGCCTGAAATCGCACAAACAAAAAGACACCATTGAAATGCAGTAACATAATGGCCGCACCAGCTCTCCTATATTGTTGTGAGAACTGGACTGAAACAAAACAACATGGAAGAAGAACTGAAGCCGCGGACATGAGATTCTTGAGGTCAGTTGCAGGATGTACGTTATATGACCACCAAACAAATCAAGTAATAAGAGACGGGTTAAACACATATACATAAATAAAATAAAATTATTATGAAACGTAGGCTTAAATAGACGCAACATTCATTACATATGAAAGATATACGCGTTCTTGAAGTAGGATATGAATACATTCCAACTGACAGAAGTAACACAGGTCGACCAAAACAAGGACGGAGAGATAAATACCCACTGATGTGGAAAAGGCGAAAAATTGGCTATTAGGTTGTTGATGGTAATAACAGTGGTGATGGTCATTGAATAAGTCCAAGTCAGGTAATATAAATGATCAGTCTTTTACGTCAACCCTACACTATTTAGTAGTTTAATTTACAAATATTCTTTCAAATCGCAGCATATTTCCCTACTAGTTTATTCGGTGATGTTGTCAATAGGTGAATTACAAAGTGTCAAATGGTAGGATGATAAATGAATAATTAATTGCAAGTATGTGAACGAGCGCAGCAATGGCCTAAACACTGTCGACGAAAACCTGGATGTATTGAGGAAAACCACAAATACACAAATTAGGATAGCCGGCCTCTAGGCCGATAATGAGAACCGCGACCTTCGTTATTAAGCGCTTAATATGGCATTAAAGGCATTTATCAGATGTATGCACTATCCCCAAGCTCAGAATAAATTTAACATGGTTTACTCGATTTGGCAGAAAAATCCCTTTTCTGTGTACGATATTCTGGTTGTCATGGCAACATGCCTGTTGAGTTTTTGTTGAAGGAAAGCGAGTGTCTACCATCATAACCATAACTTGTAGCTCTTACTATCTCATACAAGAGAGCGGTCCGCCTTCCAGAAGCATGCAAAAATCTGATGGTGTCTTTCGCATTTTCTGCCCATTCTCTCCTGTCATATTTTGCTTGTTGAAATATGCAATTTTATGATTCGCTGTGCCAGCATTCTTCTATTCATTTTTCTGCAGTAAATTATGGAACAAACAAAACGTTCCCCCGTTTTTTAAACGGCTGCTGCCCCCCCCCCCCCCAAACTCCTCTAAACATAATAAGCCCAAATTGCTTTTTCACTTACAAAAGTATGTCTTAGAGGCTCCCTGGCTGCTATAATGGATAGGATCAAATAATTCCAAAAACTTTATAATGAATTCATCTCAGGTTTAACGTTGTAATAAACAATTATATGTTTTAGGAACACTAAATTCATTAGAAGTGTTGAGATTCCCGCGAACATAGCTATTGTCATATCTAATTCGATGTGATACCAATAATTTGGTAGACAAGTATCACCATTTCAGAGGAATTAACTTGCTGCTTTCATATTCAAGGAAAATGTATCCTACAGAAGGACACGGCAGGTCACATCCAAGAAGAAGGTACGCTTCAACATTTAATTTTTCTGTTCGTTAATTCATCCTACGTCAAATTTGAGATTTCCAAATACAGAACACTGTATAAGTTCGCATGTGTCTAAAAAATTCCGGACGAACATTTTGCCCTATCTTCAGCTAACTCAAGAAATGTAACACAATTTGTGTCAACTCACATTACTTATGCAGAGCGAAATAATTTTGACGTCCGACATCCTGTTGTGTTACTTGGAAAATCAATACGTGAAGTTTGGTGATTGTCTAAACACAAGTGCGTTCTATTTTATTATAACAACACGTTTCGGCCTAGGCTAGGCCATACTTAGGTTTGTAACCAATTTTAAGAACATACTGAGGTAAAATGTACAAAATGGTTGCATAATGTTTAAAATTGGTTACATGCTAAAATACGGCAGAAAATTATATATCAAATGGAATGTTTCTAAAATTGTTTGCGAAACTGAGGATGGTCTAACCTAGGCCAAAACATGTCGTTCTATTACACAAAATAGAATTTAGTTGTGTTCAGACTATTATCAAACTTCATGTGTTAAAAACTCTAATATTTGCGATATGGAGTAAAGTTCTTTGTAACTGTACGGTGCTGCAATTTTTGCGTAAACAACGCAAGCATTCTTTCCATACAATGTTGGAGAAATGATTTATTTCTGAAAGCTGTAAAGTACATTGTGACACGAGCGTAAGCCAGCTTTCAGATGATAAGTACGCGGAATTTATTTGGACATTTTCCCCTTCACTAGTCTTCTAATGAAACACGTTCGGATTATACAAAATAAATAAATTACGATACAAATTTCTGTATGAAAATTAAACTAGTGATGGACTTAAGAAGCTTAATTCGATAAATACTCAATTATAGAAAGGCGGAGGGAAACAGAGGCTACGGAGGAATGAACGTTAGACCGTCACCTCAACTTCCAATAAGAAAGCACTTTTTAACACCTCCAAAATATGTGTCTGTTTAATCCAATCATGCGGACGTGTGTTACAACTTTTTTCAACTTGCAAAATAAACAACTGGCTATACAAATATTAGGTTACCTTTTGACACTCGAAGTATCTACAATTTAACACCTTAAAACACAGCCGTAACTATACACACCACCGACACTAACATTAATATGGGCAAATTGTCCACTTTTTCATGTGTTTCGTATTACTCTCATAACAGCGACTTTTTCTCCAAACAACATTAAGAATTTGATATTTGTAATGTCCACGAGCTGTTTTCCCTGTGATGGAAACTGTGTGGAGTCACATAAACAGGCCGACTTGTAAACTGTAACCTAAAAACAAAGTTTTAAAAGCCAGTTCGGGCGGTTAGGCCAGTTTAATCCTATTTGTGACACAGAATTCCTTGGGTCGTCTTGGTGGAGTCATTTCCTTTTATGGCAAAGTGTTTCAAGCTGGAAAAAGAACCGTACACAATGGTGATAATAGGCTACTGTGTGAGCAGTGCTTCTCATTTCGGACGGCTAATCATCAGAGGGCATTCCGAAGGATCCAATCCATAGGCGGCATGAAAGTAATCCCTAGGATGGGACAGCTGCCAAGACAACGAAGCAAGAATGGGACAATGAAATGACATGTAGGTCCTATAATAAAGGCTTGTTTTGTTATGCAACAGAAATTATAATTTTTTTACATTATATGTAACCTCAATTATTAACAAAACACCACACAAACGTATGGGAAGCATTATGGAATTTCTAACTTTTGCCTGCAGCAGTGCTCTCTCAGAAGTCAAAAGTTCGGAACGTCCTGCGACCGGCCATCTCGCCACAGGCTCTCTTGGTTTTCCTCTGCCTGCAAGTAAAAGCAGAAACGGTTCCCAAGCTCCACGATCCTACAGTATGCCTCTCAAGCAGCCATCGCATTTTGAGTTCATAAAATTAACCCCTTGCTTTAAAGACAGCAAATTATTCTTTTCCAAATTGAACATTTTAGCACTAACCAGTAAATAAAAATTCCGTGGCCTTCATTCAAAATCATTATTTTTCACAATTCTTACTTCCTAATCTGCATGTTACTCCAATCACATGGACGAGCGGGCGAAATCTGATGACCCTTTAACAAAGCATTATCCTTCCTCCTGCTTCGCGAAATAAAGTGTCACTTCTCCATGCCTCCTATTGTGCTACTAGTTTCGTATTTCCCCTCTCTTCACATTTCACAGGGGCTAAACACTTCCATGGGGCTTTCATACGTGTATAATGAAGTCCGTGACACTTGAGACTTGACTTACAGAACTACAGAGCTTACCGAAGCATTAAAAAAAGTCTCAAATTGGGTATTTACAATGTAGAATTACTAAACAGGCAGATAGCATGTTGCTTAGCCAAAATTGCGAAAAACAGATTATATTATAGAGAAGGACAGCAAGCACCTATCTAGATGCCTGCCAGGCATTCGCTGGGATTCCGGACATTCTGTGTTACTGAATTTCTAGAGAATGAATCTAACAGTGAATAAAGCTCTTCTTCTCTACCGATTTCATCAGGCTACGACAGACGACAGGACAACACAGCAACATCTAGCAAGCTCCGATAATATCCGATCAAAATAGAGTTACTTTAAACCCCTTCATACCTGAATTCGTGACCCAGCGACTAGAATTACTGCCATATTGCATAAAGGGTCCCTGTCTCTTGAAGTGTCGTAGTCTTCCGTTATTTTAAATCACGATTCCTCAGAACACATAATTAATCTGCCTTATCTTGATACGAGTTTAAATTTTCGTCGCGGATAAAATCGACCTCCTGCTTTCGAAGCCATTCACGAACAACCATTCCAACTTCCTCAGAATTGTGGAATCGGCGACTCCCCAAGGGTTGCTTCAGCGGCCCAAATAAACGAGAGTCCGACAGGATAAGATCAGGTCTACAGGGTGGATGTTCCAGAATTTTCCAGCATAACTACTGCAACAAACCTTTTGTCCGCAGTGTCTTGTTGCATTGTTATGCCAAAGTGTCATCAACGTGTCAGATATTCCCGGCCTCTTCCTGCGAATAGCCCCATGCTACCATCGCAGCATGTCGCTGTTCGCACTGACTGTTGTGTCCCGAGACATTACGTGGCGTATTTCAATGCTAATGGTTCTTTCTCCTTTCCGGAATATGTATAACAGATTTTCCAGCAGAATGACAGATTCTGAATTTTTGGTTCTCGGAAAACTTGGGTGTTTCCAGCCTATTCCAGTATGCCTCATTCGAAGAATGAAGTGGTGCCTCCATATCCCACCGTCTGTCACTAAGGATTCCAGGAAATTCCTTCATTCTTCTTTAAGCGGGTAAAGATGTGAAAGAGAAACACTGCAACATAGATTTATGTGCTCTTTCGTCGGACATTTGTGTGCCCAGCGCTCATACAATTTGTGTGATCCCAGTTCCCCACGGACAATGCCGTGTACAGTTCCAAAGTAGCACATCATTGCAGCGATAAGCATGGAATTGTAATTTGTCGGGATTCCCAAATCATTTCCTCTGCTCTTCCTGCATTCACAGCCGTCCGACCGGTATGATCCGCACATCATCGGTGTCTATTCAACCACACTAAAACTCTTTGCGCCATTTTCAAACACACCGCACTTTTATTAAGCTGTCACCATTCACATCTCTCAATTGGTGGTAAATTTCGATAGGGAAAGACATGTTCCGCCCATGAAAATAGAACCACACTTCGAAATTTTTCACTGAACCAAGATTCCCAACGTTGTTTCCTTCGCTTGTCAACTTATTCTGAGAATAATATGTCTTTACGCCAACTGTTGCATGTTTTCCCTGCTATAAATGTTGCCCACTGCCAAAAAATAAGGTTATTGATTAAGGTAATTTTACAGGCTAGAACACCTCAATTTCCGAAAAATTCACGTAATAAGAGAATTTTTTAAAATTCCTTTGTTTCTAATGGCTACAGAATCTACACTACGATTAAACATAAACTCTGTAACTTATATACGTACGTATTTTCGCATACAACAGTCCATAAAATACAGATAAAGGGAACATATTTTCGGACACCATTTCTCTCAGATTTGATTTGCGATCTTTAATTGTGATTAACATTTTATTTCGTAAATATACACACTTTTCCTTCTTGCAAGTATCTAACGCGTTACAGTAAACACTCAAATGTGTGTTTTCGGAATCTTTACTTATGCACGTTTGATCAAACAACACGAATATCTTCAACAACATTCAACACTTAAGATGCAATTAAAACTCTTCTCTTCAATGTAATTACACGTCGTGTATAGCAAACTACAGGTTGTCCCAGGACTTAGAGTCAATAGCGCATGATCTTATTCCAAAGTAAGTGTGAGTCAGCAGAGATATTATATACACACAGACTCGTTTCAAGCATTGTCGGTAACCGATTCACAACCCTAAACCAGAGCAAAAGCATAATGCTCTTCCTCAGATATTTATATTAAACTATAACACTGAGTACTGCTACATGTTGCAATCCACAAAGGGTCATCTTCAGGAAACAAGTTCAAACAATATTGCATAAAACTTGACTAGTTATCTTTTACACATATTTAAAAGTTTATGCGTGGTGTACAAGAGTGCACATTTTAGTACCTAACTCTTTTACACAATGTATAAATGTTAATTATGTGTATAAAATTGCTAATTAAGTTTCATGCAATATTGTTTGATACTTTGTCTCGGAAAATGATCCACTTTGGATTTAAACATGTAGGAAAACTCAGTGTTGCCAGGAAGAACATTGTGCATGTTTTTGGCTGAGTGTTGTGAAGGTACATGTAGGTTTCTGAGTTATGAACATTTAGAGTAAGTTGGATAAACCAAAAAATAAAGACGTACTCTGTTTATTACGAGTGGTTGTTAAATGTACGTTTACGTAGTTCACTGCTCATGCAAATTATTCACAGTGGCCTCCACCTGCTTGGTTTTCTGCTACGTGTGACTTTGGAACGTGTAACCTAATGAAGAACTGCGTCCTGCTACGCTGGGAATTCACCGAAGTAATTTTTCTCCCTTCTTCACCTTGAGTGCATACACCATGGTTCTCTCGTAACTCAACATATGGTAATTTGTCGGGTTTAGATGCAGTAACGGAGTTACACATTTCGGCGCAGTCACGATTTCAGTCACGGGAATGTTGGCTTCAGATGATGCGTAACAATCCAACTGAATTTAGGGTGTTCTCAGTCACGTGGGTAGCACCTCTGACGTCGTGATCGTACAGGGAAGTTCTCTAAAAGGGCGTGAAATTTCACATTGCCGGAAGTTGGCTAAATATCACCTGTCAGACGCTGCAAGAAGACGGACGGTCCAGTGAGCTTGTCACAACGCTCAAAACACACAACACGTTTATGGAAAAGTGATGTTGACAGTTACTTTCTACGGTTCTGTGGTCATTATGGGCACTGTTCATTCAATTACGGCTAAAATGAACCTCGTCCGTAAAGAAAATCTTACGAATTTCTGGGGGTGGGATGAACCGTTTAAAGCCTAGCGGTTTCTTTACGTACCAGCAGCTTTAACATCCCAAAATTCTACATGGTGCTCGCTTTGCGTTGAGTGTTTTATACGGATCTCAGAACCAATACCGACCTTCGCTTTATACATCATTAACTGATTGGTTGTTATAACTGTGGCAGAAAGTGTTTACAGCGCGGTACGGACTGATTTCTTACATAAAGCAGACTGCTTTTCGTCTTTAAAGGTTAATCCGGTGACAGAATTTAGACCGGCTACCCATGTCCGCGGGTTCGAAATGCTGAAAGCGCTGGATAGTTTACGAAAACAACCCGTTTCTGTGTGAAGTTCTCCAAACTTTCATGCGCCGAAATCTGATATGGGAGGAAATTCTTCGTGTAACGGCGCGTGGACTTCGCTGTAGCATGTAAACAACATTTTCCTGTTCCTCCACACTGAGTTACACTTGACATTCAAAAGGGCGGTTTACACTCGAAAAGGCGCCCTTGCCTCTCAGGTATTGTTGAAGACGAGAGCAAGGAGGTCGATCGGAAATTCGTCGTCGAGGATAGAGCTGCCCACACTCTTCAAAAGCAACAGCGGCTTTAGTGACGGAAAACCGTACACGAAATACAGGGCAGTGTATTCTTCATGGGAAGACGGCATTAGCTACTTCTAGCTGCACACTTCTCACAACACCAACTGACCGCATTATATTTTGTATCACGTATTGCCGGTATTATTATAATTACCTGATCAAGTCCAGGTTTGCGCACATCCCCTACACCTCAAATCCTATTTATTTAGTCGGACCCATATATTGTACATGGCGCTTCGGTCTCATATCTACCCCTTAAATTGGACCTGCATTACTAACCTTACGTCGTAAGTCACCATGAACATTATCTAATGCCTCGTAGAAGGCTAAATAGAATAATCGAAGGAGAGAGAGACCAGGCGCTTAAATAATTCCGAATACACAATTTTCTGAATTCCATAACCGAGTTCAGCAAAAACAGTTGTCTTGAATATTTATACCTTCTGAAGTTTGACAAAGTGTAGTCTGGTATAAGTGCACCGGGGTTTCAGAGGACCTCCTGCTGCTTGATGAGTGTTCGTAAGTAAAACGTCGGCACCATACTGCTAGACTACACGGTAACACGTGCCAGAACACGACTAGCTTCCTAGATGAAGCAGTGTTAGAGCCCTGCAATTTTACTCTTGGCTCACTTAACAACAATTCAGACTCTATGACGATATAGCGTCTAAAGAAAGACGCTAAGTGAAGGCGAATTTGAAAGGATGTGGCAGGAAGCTTTCTCAACCTAATTAGCAGGGCCTAATATACTGGAATTTGCCTTGATAGCGACAGGAAAACTTAAACAAAACTCTTCCAGGATATTTGGCCTGTAGATTCATTGATGACAGTAGCCTATATTTGGATAGCAGAGTAAGACTATACTCCGTTCACTGGAGCGTAGGCAGTATTCTGGATACCTGTTATGAGATTTGGGAGTAATTTAATTTATTATCAGGGAGCTCCGGTTGTCGAGTTGCGGGAGGCACGTCACCGGCTACAAACGCCACTCTCTTCCCCTGTAGTCAGTCAGTGGTATTCTAGGTTATAACACCATGTAACCTAGTAGGAGACTAGCAACATATTTTCTGTCCTGAAGAAGGGGACAGCATATTCTACCAAAATATTCGTAACAAAACAACAGACCCCGAGGTCATTACCCAGCATACAGCAATACTAGAATTTTGAGATGCGTCGTCCCCGTTGTGTTAGTTCAATAACAAAGAATTTTTGTGTATTACACATACAGTCGAAAACAACTATATTTCACCTAGTAGTACATTAGGTATACAATTACATGTTTCAGCCCTATATGTTGGCCATCTTCAGGTTGTGATTTAACTTACACAGCAGCTATACAAGATGTGTGGGGTGTTCTTTTAGGGTACTGGGGGTTGGATGGGGGGAACGGGGGGAAAGATATCTCGTAGTTTCAGTAGTGGGTACCATGACCTAGGGCTGTTATGAGTGAATTATCATTAGTTGTTTATGTAAATATGTCAAAGTAGGTTACTATTCTTATGCTAAGGGTATGTTATAAATAGTATCATTAGTAATACAGTTGTGTTCGACTGTATGCGTAATACACAAAACTTCTTGTTATAATAATACTAAAAGCTCAAACATTTCATATTCAAGGCAGAAAACTAAAGCAGCGCCTTCCTCCGAAATGTTTGTAAGTACAGGGTGAGACGGCACACAACACTACATTAAGTGCTTAAAAGCTATTGTTAAATCTGATGTATATCTCAGCCAACAGACACATTTCAAAAGTACGTTGTTCAGCTCAGATAAACCAGCCTTCGTACAGAAAACGTGTCGGGCTTAAACTGCGAAAAGTCCTACGTTTGACACTTTCAAACCTGAGATTCAACTGAATAATATATAAAAATTAATCCCCTGCTTCAAAGCCAACAAAGTGATATTCGTTTACAAAGACAAATCTGTGAATACTGCTGACAGAAATAATCGCTCTTTATTTTAAGAATCCCATAGAACGCTAATAAACGGTGCGGTCAAAATGTTGAGGTTTTAATGCTGAAGAAGGCAGTACATATGGTAACCACACTCTTTCGGTTGGTAAAGCCAAGCGGGTAAAAAATAATGCGTAGTGTCCTGTTGTCTATTTGTACTGAAGTCACTTTATGCTCGTTATCGAAAATGTTAATAGTCCATTAACGCGTCCGATGTTGCTACTCTTACGCCTGATTGCAAGTCAATTTACCACTTCACAGTGCTTACAAGTGTTTATATTACTTCTAAAACTGATGGCGGTTCGCGCCTAGGGTTGTCTTGAAAGAATTTACAACATTTGGATTTAAGCCAATCCCATAAGGTTGTAAGCAAACTACAACGACGCTTTCCTAAGAAACTAAAATCCACTTTCTTAGCATTTCAGAACCAGACAAACACCAACATCACACGATGGTACCCATCGTATTCAGGGTAATCTTAAACTCATTTTCACTGTACTAATAAATAGCAAAGAAGCTAGCAGAACACAACTATAAAGTATATTGATAAAACTGTTAATTTCAATGTGTTTCGACCCCTAGAAGGAAACACCCCTCCCCCCATTTTATGGAACCCAAAGGTTAACAAGTGCCGGCCATCTGTCCCTGTCCTGAGCTTTGCCTACCCCTGCGTCACCCAAGTTATGTTTATGGTTTTATCCAAATAGTTTCAATGAATTCTCCTCGTTTTGGGGATTCTAAATGTCCACTGCCGCAGTTACAAGAGCAGGACATTAGCCCCTGTCCTGAGCTACATGAATACAGTCCCACCTTCACTCCCTCTCTGTCAAGGTCCGTTGTATTAAAAGACCATCACCTAGGCCTAGCCTTCCATATGGTTTCTGATTTCATTATGTAATTAGGGGCAAGTAATTCGTAGCTGGTCACACGGAACTTATTTCACTGCGATACATTTGTACTGCAGCCCTCGTAAGACACTCCGTGATCTGGGGTTAACTTAATAATCAGGCTGCGAAACTGCGAAGTTTTGGAAACACAGCTACATCTACACTAAGATACTAAACTTGAATCAAAAACAATATGCCCTACGTGATGCTGCTATCTAGAAGCACCCCACGACGAGGACACTTCTTACCGACTCATGTACTTCCACTGCCATTTATCACTTCCATATTAGTCTTCTGTTCATAACTATTTTCTAACTTACATAATGACAGAATAACAGACGTTAGAATAATGTATCAGTTATTATCTCCATCAACAGAGTCTATCAATACTACTAACATCACTGCCATCAATATCCCTGTTGTTCTGTCATCATTACTATCAGTATTGCTGTCATAATCATCATCATAATCATCATCGTCACATTCTTCATGTTATATGCTAATTGTTATGTTTTTACAAACAGTGTCATCACAAGAAAAAAAAATCTCAAAAAGTATATACACAACAATGCTACTAATAAAGACCTGCTCCTTTACGCTCAATTGTTTTCTCCTTTTTTTTATCCACTGTTTGTATTGGATAGGTAATGAATCAACAGGATGCAGCCTGAAAAAGGGGTGTTGGCTGCATAACTTTCATCATGAGTTTCGATTACTGCTGTCTCACACAGAGTGGATTTGCATAAATTGAGGCGTGTAAGATGGCGTCTGCATCAGACAGGACATACGTCATCCCTCGGCCAAAGCAATCCGTCAGGGAAGCTAACGTCTTACTACCGTCATAAGCAACACACGGTATTTTCTTTTTCTAACACTTGAATTTAATTTCTCCCCTAATGTACATACTTGTCACCCGACGTGAGTGAAATTGTGTGTGCAAGGCGTACCTGTAATGACGTCAGGCACTTGAGGGCTTCGTGAAACTTGACTCGGTTTCAGTCAATTTTTGCCTAAGGACATAAATGAATTTCTACACGCAACCTCCACGTCTCTTGAAGGATTTGGGTGAAATTCAGTACAAAATATCTCCGCGTAATGTCGCTGAGCGATGTGAGTTTTGTAAAAAAAAAAAAAAAACAGGGGTAGTGTCAGCCGGGATTTACGTAATGGCGAAAATTAATTTTTTTCAGTGTTTTCCACACTTTTCTTTCGAGCT
>Ga0136643_10006824_pt1 | contig 16408 bp, 8 predicted proteins | sample TergutLab28metaG_FD_96883 | JGI IMG/M metagenome (GOLD analysis project Ga0136643, IMG submission 96883) | Labiotermes labralis P1 segment gut microbial communities from Petit-Saut dam, French Guiana - Lab288 P1 (version 3) (version 3) | ecosystem: Host-associated > Arthropoda: Insects >... | reverse complement strand
CAATGTACAGTCTGCTACAATGTACAGTCTGCTACAATGTACAGTCTGCTACAATGTACAGTCTGCTACAATGTACAGTCTGCTACAATGTACAGTCTGCTACAATGTACAGTCTGCTACAATTCTTAAACTTTGTACTCGTTTTAAATTTTCGACGTTATTTTAATAGATCCATAAAAGCAGAGACGTTTGTATAAAAGTCACGTGTTCGTAAGTTAAAAACATGAGCGCATGTAAGTTAAAGTGGCGCTGAATTAAAAGATACCGATAAGTCCTTTTTGGTATTTATGCCCACAGATTTTATTTGGCACTGAAAAGAGGAACCACTCAGTATCTGCCCACATCCTTCAGCCAAGTGCTATAAATATGTTGCTCTGATCCGGCTAGGTACCGGTCACATCCAACTGCTAGCCACAAGATGAACACCATCCAGATACTCCTACATGTCGCCACATTAGCACTGTTGTTCCTAGTCGGTAAGTATGCTGCATCATACAGATGTTTAGCGGGCACACAGTGAGGAAGGCTTTCCTTAGCACAGGGTTAAAGAAAAGAGATCATTTTCTTGAGGAATTTGCTGTTGCTGTCATAATGTTAGGGGAGTTAATATTCGCTGTTCGTAGACAAATTTCTTTTGCGGATCGGTTTCAATTTCATGTTTCTATTCAATGTTAGGTTTTGCAATAACTTTTAATTTTCTGCTTTAGACACACTGCCCGATATAACTATAACAAGTGTTCTGTCTTTCCGTCACACCACAATGCAGTGCTGTTCCTCACCCTTTACTGCACTCCATGTAGTTCGGCACTTTGTAACACCGACAGCTGCAGGCACATGCATATTTTGCCTTCAGCACTGTTATATTCACGTATCCGATATTGACAAAACATGTTTCAACTGTGCGAGTGGATAGAAATTAAACTACAAACTCCTAACGCATTTACTTATAACCAGCAGCTGAAAACAACAGCTGTTGGTATTTGATTGATGTGGCGAATAACAAACGGCAGCGCTTATTTACCGGTGTGATAATTTTGCACAAAATTAAATAAATCATATAAAATATATATTTTCCTGTCCCGTAGAATTTATAATTATTTTGAAAGCAACCACCAACCAAAAAAAAAAGTGTATCAACTGAATAGGAGACTGGATAACTCAGTCTGTATAACGTCTCGCTACAAGCTGTAAGATCAGGAATCGAATCCATTTGGGGGCGATTTTATCCGCACCCGGGTAGACAGTCACTTAGGTCCACCCAACATGCTGTACAAATGTTACCGGTCTTCCTCGGGGGTGAAACAACACTTCTATTAACACTCTGAAATTTCGTGGCCTGTTATATGATTTCCGTTACTTTTAACTTATCTACTGTTAGACAGAAAATTTTCATTTCGAGGTACCAGTTATTCAGATAGCTAACAATTCTCCACATGTAGCACCAACAAGTGTTTCAATCTCCAGTTCAGGACAGCTGTGGAAATTTTGCTGTCCTGGAGAGAACGAATAGAGAACAAAAGAATAATCTGCTTATTTAAGCAAAATGTATCCCGCAAAATCCATACAAAACAAATTTGTTCAAAACGGGCTATATCCTTCCAATTTGTGTGAGAATCTTCAGGATGTTTCCTTCTAAGTAAGCTGACCCGTTGTTTAGTCCTACTATAGAGAATACAGACTTATGTTAAAATTCTAATTCTTTTTATAACAATTCTAATACAATTCCTAGTCATTTATATCCTGATTTCACCTGTTAACTTAAATATTGTAAGGAGTGCCTGGAACAAAATCACAAATTGAAATTTTCTTCCAGATTTATGAATGAGCGCACCTGAACCACAAGTAGATATCGACCTCAAAAAATGTTTAAACGACATCCAAAAACTATTATGCAATATACTAAAACCAAACGATGTCTTAGGATAACCAATGGGCGGTGTGGTTCCTGAATAGCCTGTAGTGCCTTCATTTAGTCTAAAGCCTGGAATGCCTGTACCGCTTCCAGTAGTTGTTTAATAATCCTTTCCTTTCGAAATTACCTGAATGTTTACCCTTTATGTCTGTCGAACCACTTCTGTCTAAACCTGCACAAATAATGCACATTGGCGTTCTTGTTATCCTTCAGCATCACAGCAGAGCAGCGGTCAGCATTCAGCCCTGAGCTGCTGAACACAACTCGTCAATAAATACGTTTCGCTGTCTTCAATTGTCAGAAGAAGATGTGACACTGTCTGAGCACTGTACGTGATGTGAGAGGGGTAAACTGTTGGTTTGTGGATTGGTATAAACACATTGTTAGAATTGCACTGTAACTGTCAGATAAAATATTCGCACAAAATGTAAGAATTCTAACGCACACTCTACTCAATAAATTACGAAGCACTGAATAGTGTAAATGTTGCTGCTTGTGAAACGGCGCTATTCCAGGTACATTTGTCACTTCTTTTTCCTTCAACTCTACCCGTAGCCCATCACTTGGTATATAAAATTGAAATCCGATAAACAACAAATTACACAGAAATCTCTCAATTCTGATATCCTTCACACTACAGACACTCAGACTGTGCCTGCATTGCAGCTACTGCAGCAGCCAGTCTTTCAACAGCAGCGACGTTTTTGTCAGCACCGAACTTTGGTACTTTTGTATTAAAAAATCGCTTTGAATATGTCGGTAAATATGAATGCAGCTGTGAAGACATGAAGTGTAGAAGTGCCACAGTTCAATGATTATTTTACTAGCCACTGTGTGAATTAGAGCGGTCTGCTTCACACTGCAGGTACATTGCCGTAGGTACAAATTAGCTGTAATGTTATTTGAGGTCCCGTGCCCGTCTGCGTCACTTTTGGAAGAAGTAATTCGTTGTCACTGCTGGTATTCAAACCACCAACCCCATCACCCATTCAAGTCACTCTTCTGCCATTACGCACCAAGTACCTAAATTCTTCTTATCTCACATTCCCTTCAATTCCAACATTTATTTTAATACCATTGTGTTATCCGGCAATACCTAACAACAATAATTGATACAGCATCGCACAATAATCTTCAAAAACCATGCAATATCCAGAATGCTATTACACTATCCAGTTCTCCCTGTACAAACTGACACACTGCAAAATCACTTCAACCTTAATGCAGCACGTCACAATGCGTCAAAATTCCTCACAACTCTGGTCCATGTGTGGCGTAAACTTCATTCAAGGCTATAGCTTTTAAAATAAACAGCATAACTGTGACGTATGTAGAACCTACCAAACGAATGGGGTTGAAGTGGGTCGTGTATGTAGCATGTGTGACGAGGAATGTAGTCTTTGTTTGGGGAAGGTGAAGGAATGACAACCACTTTTAAGATCTAGTCTTAAATTGGTGGATATTATAAAGCGCATTTAAAGAAATAAGATTTGTGGTATTAAACTAGATTAATCTGGCTCAGGACAGGGACATATATCTTTCCGAACTGCCTCCAAAGTACCACCGAACACTATTATATATTTTCTCGTTTTTGCTGTCCCTCCAGTTACATTATTATACAGAAAACTCGAAATGTATCATCACAGTTCACTGTTGTCTACTTCCTTCATGTATTATTATTCTTTAAAGTTTCGTCAGGTTTCCTTGTGCAAAATTACACCAGATAGAGTGCGCTCAAGTTTTTCTTCAGGCTGAACTTGAAATTAAACTATTATAGACATTATTTCTCGGCAAAAATTTCAAACCTCACAGAGAACACAGTGGTCCTCAACCGATACACTAAACGTGGCCAATAGGTCACATTTCTGCTGATAAAATTATAAACTGTTTTTAACCTTCGAGATGGATTACTGCCGATTTTTAATGGTAATTAATCATTAATGTCAATATTTTTGAAAATAAGATGTGACTCACGCCCTCTCCAATCAACCGCCTACAAGCAAAATGATGAAATTTGGAGGGAGCGATTTGTTAAAAAATTTAAAATTTTTTTAATGGATTCTAAATGATACCCAAGAACACTGGACATTTTAATTTATAGAATGCATCCTGTTCCAATCAAAAATATTAAAAACCGATATACGTAGGTCCGTGAACAACAACAAACAAACAAACAAACTGTATTAGTTCCGCTAACACATGCCATAGTTTTTGTTATTACTGAGTGTATTCAGATATATTTAAATTTAAAATAAAATGTATTGTGACTTGAATTTGTTATAAATCACAATTCAAAATATATTATATGCGTTTTATGAGTGATTTAAACAATAATTATTTATTGCCTCGAAATAGTCGTTATGTAAATCGAACAATTTGCAATTCCTGCAATCAGTAGAACAAAATCATGGCAGTTTTTTAAATGAAGGTCTCTCTTGATAATTTTCCCTTATATAATATGTGTGTGCTTATGTTATGAATTTATCAAGAAATCCGAGTGGAACTTGGAGCTGAGGGAGTTAAATGGCACCAAGGTGATTTAAACTTCAACTCAAATGCCCCTTTCTCCAAAGCAGCCCCTCAATTCGTCCTCATAAATTGCCGCAATCTGCGGATATCTGATGTCTGCAAGCCAAGCCAAGCCAAGCCAAGCCAAGCCAAGCCAACGTGTTAACAGGGGACGGAGACTTACGCGAAACGCAAGTCGACGTCCCCCTCTCTGTTAGCCATTCCTGCGTCTAACCGCATTGCTCGGCTCAGTATCAGATTCCTAAACTCTAACAGGGTAATATGCTAATGCTAACGATTTTGAAGTCAGTCTGAGGGCCTTGGCTGATCATGACAAAGACTAGGGCCCAGGTTGTCCTGGATTAAATAAGGGTGTAATGAACTTTGTTTGGTTGGCTGTCTGGTTCCCGAGCCCAGACTGGCTCTGTCGCATACTGGAGGAATGCGACGTTTGGCAGGCGCTTAGGTGAAGCCTCACCGCCTGGGGGAAGGAGTGAGGGCCGTGCCCCGATTTTACATCGAATACCCCGTCATTTGCCTTACAACTTAGGAAAATCACGGAAAACTTCAGTCAGTTTAACCGACTGGCGCTCGGCTGTTCAGCGAAGAACGCGATCCGTTTTGTCGACTAGGCCATCGCGGGCGATGGCCTCGACTGGACTGCTGTCCCTGCCAACCTTGGCTTTCGCGTCAGGCGACGTGGTCGCCCCTCGGTCAGCTTAAGTATCTGCCGAGTTCCCGTAATAGTGGGTTCCCCAAATAAGCTAACCTTCAGTCAAAGCTCTTGGTCAGGGCTCTGATGTGGTCGGCAAACAGCGGAACGCCCAGATCCTCGTGTATCTGCCTGTTATTTACGTACCAAGGGGCACCAGTAGCGAGGCGAAGACACTTGGATTGTAACACCTGTAACATCAGGACATGGGAGCGGGCAGCGGACATCCACGCTGGACAACATAGCCCATTAGTGGCCGGATGAGCTGCTAATATACCAGGCTCCTTTCCTGACGGATAGATCACTCTTCATATTTAGGAGGGGGCACAACATACCCATCTTTTGAGCAGCCCTCCACCTTCCTGGTCGATGTAAGGCGACCAGGTTAGTCGTGTATATAGGTTCCACCCCAGATACCGAGTAGTGTCGAACCATTCGATTGGTTCCCCGAAGAGTGTTACTGTTCCGGGCTGGATAAAAAGCCGTCCGGCAGGCGCGAAGAATATCGCGGTGCTTTTAGAGACCTTAATGGCTATTCTCCATTTACTCAACCACCGTTGGAGGTAGTTGAGGTATGTCTCCACGTAGCGCATGTCTTTGATATACAGACTGAAGAGGACAAGCGGATCAATTCACCCTGAGCTACCCCAGCCAGCATGCCTCGACGAGATGTTGTGGCTGTCTGGAAGTACATTTCGAACGTTCTACCCCTGATGTAGGATGCGTTTTTGTGGACTATATAAGAGGGGAAGTTTAAGACCGTTAGCTTGTACAGTAGGCCATCGATCCAGACGGTATCGAAGGCTTTGGCCGCGTCGAGGAAAACTGCGACGGTGAGCGTCTTTTCGCCGAAATTCCTGGTTATCCTTTCAACGAGGCAGGCCAACTGCAAGGACGTGCTATGTCTGGGTCTGAACCCAAACTGCTCGTATCGCATCAGTCCGCATTCGTTTACTACATGTAAGATCCTAGCTAGTAGGATCTTTTCGAACAATTTACCAATCGTGTCCAAGAGACTAATGGGACGATAGGGAGGAGGCAGTACTGGATCCTTCACCGGATTAATGATAGAGATCACTCGAGTTTTCTTCCACGTTTGGGGAAATTGATGGGACCGGAGAACAGCGTTGAAGATAAGGGCGAGGAGGAAACCGCTTGCATGGGAAGATGCTGCAATGCCCTGTTCGGTATACCGTTCGGACCCGGAACCTTGCTGAAATTAAGACCTCTGATGGCTTCGTGAACCTCGTGAGGGGTGGTTAGCGGTGGTTCCCTGGCGGAGCTTAGGAAGCAAGAATTCAGCGCCACGTCAACCGTCTTAATAATTACCGGGAGTGATGGATCGGTCACCGGCTAAAAGTGTGCTCCGGAACGGGCTTCGGCTTCCTCAGAGACCGGGAGAGCGACTCACCCTGGAGTGACCAGGGGGAAGATGTGGTACTAAATCACATCACTCGCTTGGTCATCCTCCACAGCGTTTGGTCTTCAGGATCGAGGGATTCGAGTGTAGCGCTCCACTGGTTCTTTCTCCACAGGTTGAGCCGGAGGGTCATCGACTTCTGCAGGCTGTTGACTTCGGCTTTCAGAGCGGCGTTCCTGATGATCTGCCACTGCCTCCGAGGCCGGCTTTTCTCTCGTATTTAATCCTGAATTCCGTCCTCTGATGCCTACTGTGAGCAGTTTCGAAATATATCTTGCTTAGTGAGTTCGCAGTGCAGCCAAATCATCTTACATATCAACATTAGCTACAAAAAATACAGCGTAGAAACAACTGTTCCTTCCATATGGACTGACTGACTGACTGACTGACTGTCCGTGCCTCCCTGACACACGGAGCTACAAAGAGTAATTTGACACAGAAGAAACGCGACTGCGGCTCTGAGAGTATCAACAGACACGTGTAGAACTGCTGACACGTGTTGCGATATTATAAAAAATAACAGTTGATTCAAGTCAAATTAATTTCAAACCGAGGAATTTGAATTAAGTATAGAAATAAACGAAGAAAAGAATGAGTAACTGAAAACACAGGTACACGTGTTGCTGCACATTTAGAAATGTAATTTTGTGACGTGGGATGTGAACTGAGACATCCACAGACCAATAGGAGTAGAGCCGATAAATACAAAATGTGACGTAAGTCGGTTATTATTTAGACACCAAAAGATAAAACCCTACATTAAAGCCAATAATTGCCTCATATGTGGTATAGAAACGCAAAAGCAGTAATTAAGGTTCCTCTGACCCTGACAGCAGTACATTACCATATCTTTAACTACAGCAGTATGTGTACTGCCTACGTCAAGTCAGAACAACGTAAAATCGAATTATTCCTGCAGGTTTTACGCTTAGGTAATAAATGCGTTTTTGACTTCACTGTACTGTCAGCATATGACCAAAATGCTAATATCGATACTTCTGTACTTGGGTACATGACGTCGTTTCCCTGACAACACAACTGCACAATAATTTTCTTTAATTTTTTTGGGTGTTTGGGAGGTGCAGGTCTGTGGGGGGGTCCTTTGATATGATTTATTATGAATAACCGAAAAAATTCAAATACAGAACCTCAAACTGTTAACAACTTCCACAGTGCAGGGCAGCACTTATCTTATAAAATTGAATATCAGTTGCAAAAGTGAAAGAATGAACCGTTTTTACAATTGAACACAAATTACAACAGCAAACACAAGATTGAGAGGCGCCTGACGTCCAGGTGCCCAAACCGTGACGACAAGGTCATATAGCTACTTCACATCTGTATGGAAATGTCCAGAGCTCTTGTTTTGGAAGACGGACACTCTAAGTTGCAGGACGTCAAACGGTCCCGCTACACAAACCTGCCACAATTTGTGTGACACCAGAAATCACCATCGAGTGTCTGAGGGTTTGTAAATGGTAGCAGAGAGTTCATTTTACTCTGTCGGTAAAGTAGACTACAGGAATGGAAAATTGTATTTCTTAAAAAAAAACCAAACCCTCTTAATAGACAAGTAAAGACGCGACACCTCACATCCATCGAAACACAATATTGAGATTTGTGAAACATACGGTGAGAATTAGAATTGTAAATTAGGATGTGCACTTCGAAATCAATCCGACTGCATTTCCTGAATTCGGCGGACATGAAACGAATTGCGATGCTGGTCTATGTAGCATGCAGTTATATGTTCATTAGGGAGGATTTAAGTGGAGTGGTCCGAGAGTGTTGTGTGTCCATATTGTTAACATGTATATATTTAGTTAGTTATACATAACATATGTGTTTAGTGCCACACAAATATACACTGGGGAATGCAGGGAAGTAATCAGTTTCATAATTAGTGCGATTCCTTTTAAATTCTACTATGCATTCCGCCGCGCGGTACAGTAACTTTAGAAACTTTGGAAATGAAGTACAGTTTTAGTCACACCACTTGGTGGTGAAATAATATGTGTGCAGTATCTGATAGTCGAAAATCACTGTGGAATTTTCTTTCTTTCCTTAAAATACACAACGACAATCTGCAGCATTCTGTTGTGTAATTGATATTTATTTTAGGGAAGAGATTCTGCTTCGCTACGTTCACACGCGTTTCTCTCCTGCAATGTTAAACACAAGTTAGCGCTTAGACCACGGTGAATTTTATAACATTTTATATGTCTATGCTGTGATTTTACGTACGTACATACATACATACACACACATATAAATAAATATATATATATATACACACACACACACACAATTATAATGGTGTGAGGCGGTCGTTCTAACAACAGACACCATTACCTAGAAAGGATATCCGCCACCACCAATTTGGATATTACTTTGAATTATTTAAAATAATAAATTCTACAACACTACAACATATTACATATATATAAAACACTAAATAAAGCACAATGACAGAATCAAAATCTAAGGCACAACAAAGGGTGCTTCTCCAACACAAAAATTACAATTTCCTATAAAGGAATTTCCATAAAGTAAGTCTGATCACCTCAAATAAAACCAAATACAATTCGAATCATTTCTACACATCAATTTTGTGCAGAACAACATATCCACGCTTACCCGGCTCAAAAATTTGCAACAAAGCCCACATCTTATAAATTTTGCTCCTTCCTCGCTTCCCAGGTGTCGGTCGTTACCGAAGGTTCAGCAAAGACCTTCGCTCTTCGTTTTACAAAAGCACATCACGCTTCTAAGCCAAAGTCAGCAATTCCTGCATTCACCTAGCAACAGACTTCTGCACTTTCAACTGTTTGCTGTTGCTATGTGAATGATAGGTGAACTGGATTTCCTGTTTTTTCAACTGGGATTTGTACCCAGCAGTCCCTAAAATGCTATCAACACACATAAAATATATGAAATGAAACGGAATAGAATGAAATAAAGTGTTCTCTACAAGGTACTACACACACACATATATATATATATATATATATATATATTTGTTGTCACTACACTCAATCAAAAACCTTTGGTGGTGCTAATCTGTAATTTACAACATAAAATCCGGTTTACACTCTGTCTATATATATATATATATATATATATACATATATATTATACAGATTTATTCATAAGTCCGTGAAATATATTAGAAATCTGGCTGATGCAACAGTTGAATGAAGACAGTATTGATTATATATTTCAACAAGAGGGCTCACCCGCTCACTACAAAGACGTGCCGTGGCATCTCAAAGGAAACTTGCCACAAAAGTGGATAGGACTTACAGGAAAAAAAGTGACGCGTTAATGCATTGGTCACCCCAGTCCAAGAAATTAATACCGTTCGAATTTTTCTTCTGGATATTTCTGACGGACACTGACTTTGTTCCTGCACTCGACGCTAATTTCCAGATTTTCGAAACCGTATCACCGCTGCTGTGGCTTTGGTCGAACGTGATATGCTGACACGCGTGTGGAACGAGGTGGACTAGTATAGTTATCTGCCAGATTACCAATGGTAGACACATTGAGCACCTGTGAATTATGTTAAAAATTTAGAGAATTTATTTATCTATCGGCGTAAGAATTACCATGATCCGTTGAGTAGTTTGTTTGTTGCGAATTTTTAAATTGTTTCACAGACTTATGAATAAACGTGTACTGTTCGTTTGTACAACATTAAAATTTGAATTGAACTGATGGAATGAAGTAAATGGTATGAATTTTGTATATAGCTTGCAATGAATAGCAGGACTGTTATAGATAAATTTGCTCCCTTTTATTTGACTCACAATGCAGGTAAACCTAATGTGTTCTAAAAGTAATCTTTGACGGAATGCCAACCTGACAATAACGGGTCATGCTGTACTGAATGTACAGTCTGCAACACAGTATATTTATTGTAATGTTAATTTGTACGTCATTAATTTTGGGGTGAACTAATGTTGTGTAGTAAAGTGTATGGATTTTTATACATCTGTCAATGAATAGCAGGAATTTTAAGGGTAAATTTTCTGTCTTGAATTTGAAAAAATTAGCAACAAAACCTAATGTATCCAAAAAATCTTAAGTAATTAACACCAAAACCGAAAGATCGACAGCATTTCCAATTAGAAATTGTTAACATTTGGGATAGACTTTCGAAGCTAATTTAAAGATCCATGAAATACAGACGTTTATACAAAAAGTCATGTGATCGTGAATTAAAATACATTTGTGCATATCAGTTAAAGTGACCACGAATTCAAAAATACCGATAAGTTCTTGTCGGCAATTATGCCTACATAGGAATTTTGGCTCTGTAAAGGGGAAGCACTCAGGGTCTGCCCACAGTCCTCAACCAAGTGCTATATATTTGTGGCTGTGATCCAGCTAGCTACAGGTCAGAACCAACTGCTAGCCAAAAGAAGACCATCCAGATCCTCCTACTTGTCGCCACATTAGCACTGTTGTTCCTGGTCGGTAAGTATGCTGCATCATACACAGGTTTAGCGGGCACACTGTGGGGAAGGCTTTCCTTAGCACAGGGTTAAAGAAAAGGGATCATTTGTTTGAGCAATTTGATGCTGCTGTCATAAAGTTAGGCGAGTTAATTTTCGCTGTTCGTAGACAAAGTTCTTTCGCGGTTCGATTTCAGTATTATGTGTATAGATAATTTTATTAAAATGAAAGTTTTCGGCCTAATCATTCCGACTCTGTCTGACACTAAGCAGTGTACACATAAATTCAGTGTTACTATTTGAAATAAATTTTAATTTTCTATTTTAGACACACTGCCAGGTATAACTCTAACAAGTGTTCTGTCTTTCCGTCACACCACAATGCAGTGCTGTTCCTCATTCTTTACTGCACTCCATGTAGTTCGGTACTTTGTAAGACCGACAGCTGCTGGCACATGGATATTTTGCCTTCAGCACTGTTATATTCACGTATCCGATATTGACAAAACAGGTTTAAACTGTGCGAGTGGATAGAAATTAAACTACAAACTCCTAACGCATTTACTTAAACCCAGCAGCTGAAAACAACAGCTGTTGTTATTTGATTGATGTGGCGAATAAAAAACAGAAGCGCTTATATATCTGTTTGATAATTTTGCACAGAATTACATAAATTAAACAAGAAAGTTTATTTTCATGTACCTTAGAGTTTCTAATTATTTTTAAAACAAATCACAAACCAAGAGGCAAGTTTATCAACTGAAGGGGACTCTGGATAGCTCAGTCGGTATAACGTCTCGCTACAGGCTGTATGGTCTCTGATCGAATTCATTTGAGGGCGATTTTTTCCGCACCCGGGCAGACCGTGTCTTAGGTCCACCCAACCTGCTGTACAAAGGTTATCGGTCTTTCTCGGGGTTAAAACTACACTTCTCCTAACCCACTGAGCTCTCAAGACTTGTTTTATGGTTTCCGTTACCTTTAACGTATATACTGAAAGAGAGAAACTTTTCATTTCTACGTACCAGCTTTTCAGATAGCTAACAATTCTCCACATGTAGCACCAACTAATGTTTCAATCTCCAGTTCAGAACAGCAGTGCACATTTTGCTCTCCTGTACAGAACAATTAGAGAACAAAAAATAATCTCCTTATTTAAGCAAAATGTAACCCGCTAAATCAATCCACAACGAATTTATTCCAAACGGCCTATATCTTTCCAATTTGTGTGAGAACCTTCAGGATCTTTTCTTCTAAGTAAGGTGACCCGTTTTTTAGTCCCAGTCTATAGATAACGGACAAATGTTCAAATTCTAATTTGTTTTATAAAACTTCTTGCACAATTCCTTGTCATTTATATCCTGATACCACCTCTTAACACAAATAATGTAAGAAGTGCATGGAAGAAAATCACTAATTGACACTTCCTTCCAGATGTGGGAATGAGCGCAACTGAACCACACGTAGATGCCTACCTCCAAAATGATTTGAAGTCCATCCTAACATTATCAAACGATATCCTAAAACAAAACAGGTTGTTAGGATAAACATTGGACTCTGTGGTTCCTGAATAGCCTGTAGTGCCTTCATTTCGTCTACAGCCTGCAGTGCCTGTACCGCTTCCAGTAGTTGTTTAATTATCATTTCCTTTCGTAATTACCTGAATGTTTCCCCTTTACCTGTGTCGTACCAGTTCTGTCTACACCTGCACAAATAATGCACAGTGGCGGTCTTGTTACCCTTCAGCATCACAGCAGAGCAGCGGTCAGCATACAGCCGTGAGCTGCTGAACACAACTCGTCAATAAATACGTTCAGCTCACTTCAAGTGTCAGAAGCAGGTGTGACACTGACTGAGCACTGTGCGTGATTTGAGCGGGGTAATATCTTGGTTTGTGGATTGGTATAAATACACTATTTGAACTGCACTGTAACTGTCAGATATAAAATTCACACAAAATGTATGAATTCTAGCGCACACTGTACTCAATAAATTACGAAGTACTGAATAGTATAAGTTTCGCTGCTTATGAAACGGCGCTATTCCAGCTACATTTGTCACATCTGTTTCCTTCTCCTCTACCCGCAACCCATCACCTTGTATATTAATTTGAAATCCGATAAACAACAAATTACACAGAAATCTCTCAATCCTGATATCCTTCACACTGCAGACACTCAGACTGTGCCTGCATTGCAGCTACTGCAGCAGCCAGTCTTTCGATAGCAGCGACGTTTTTGTCAGCAGTGATCTTCGGTACTTTTGTATTCAAAATGTGGCTTTGAATAAGTGGGGAAATATGAATGCAGTTCAGTTACTGAACAGCTGTGAAGACAAGAATTGTAGAATTGCCACAAATCTACTGATTATTTTACTAGCCAATGTGTGAAATAGAGCGGTCTGTTTCACGCTGCGGCCAAGTTACCCAAGGTATAATTTATCTATAATGATATTTGAGCTCCCGTACCATTCTGCGCCACTTTGGGAAGAAGTAATTCGTTGTCACTGCTGGTATTCGAACCACCAACCCCATCGCCCATTCTAGTCACTCATCTGACATTACGCACCAAGTACCTAAATACTTCTTATCCCACATTCCCTCCAGTTCCACCATTTACTTTAATTACATTCTATTATCTTACAGTACCTAACAAACATAATTGATAGAGCGTCGCACAATAACCTTCAAAAGCCATGCAATATTCAGAATGCTGTTATACTATCCAATTCTCCCTACACAAACTGATGCACTGCGAATTGAATTCAACCTTAATGCAGCAAGTCACAATGCGTCACAAATCCTCACAAAACGTGGTCCATGGGTGACGTAAACTGCATTCAAGTCTATTGCTTTTAAAATAAACAGAATAACTGTGACGTATTTAGAACCTTCCAAATGAAAGAGGTTGATGTGTGTCGTGCATGTAGCATGTGTGACGGAGAAGTGAGGTAATGGTGGATTTTGTGGGGGCGGGAGGGAAGTGAAGGAAAGACAAACACTCGAAAGTTCTAGTTTTAAATGGGAGGAAAATATAAAGCGCATTTTAAAGAAATAGGATTTTCTTTAGTGGGCTGGATTAATCTGGCTCAGGACAGGAACATATCGTTCCGAGCAGCCTCCAAAATAACACCAAACAACATTAAAATTTTTTCGTTCTTCGCTGTCCCTTCAATTACAATATGTTACAAAAAACTCGAAATTTTTCACCCCAGTTCACTGTTGTCTACTTCCTTCAGGTATTATTCATTAATGCTTCGTCAATTTGCCTTATGCTACTTCACACCAAATTGTGTTCGCTCAACCTTTTCTTCAGGCTGAACTTGAAATTAAACTATTATAGACATTATTTCAGGGCAAAAATTGCATACCTCACAGAGAACACAGCGGTCCTCAACCGATATCCTAAACGTGGCCAATACGTAACATTTTGTGCTGTTGATATTATATACTGTTTTTAACATTCGAGATGGATTACTGCCGATTGATAATGGCACTTAATCATTAATGTCAATAGTTTTCAAAATTTGATGTGACTCACGCTCTCTCACAATCAACAGCCTACACCAAGAAAAATGATGTAATTTGGAGGGAGCAATTTGTTAAATAATTTAAAATTTTTCTTTGAATATATTCTAAATTATACCCAAGAACACTGAATATTTCTCTTTACAGAATGCTTCCTGTTCCTGTCTAAAATATTAAAATTTGATATACGTACGTTCGTGAACAACAACAAAAAAACAAACAGACATACAAACAAATTGTTTAGTTCCTTTAAGACACACCATATTTTTCGGTAATACTGAGTGTATTCAGGGATATTTAAATTCGAAATAAAATGTATTGTGACTTGATTTTTGAATTTGTTATAAATCACAAATTCAAAATTTATTATATGCATTTTATTGGATTTTTAAATAATAATTATTTATTTTCTCGGTATAGTCATTATGTAAATCGAACAATTTGTAATTCCTGCAATCACTAGAATACAAACTTGTCATTTTTTTAAATTAACGACAAAATTGATAAATTTCTCTTATATTGTATGTGTGTGTGTTTATGTTATGATTGTATCAATAAGTACGAGAGGAACTTGGAGCTGATGGAGTTAAAAGGCACGCAGTTGAATTAAATATATTTTTTTCAATTTCCTGTTTCGGTGTGAAGTGGGAAATCAGTTCGAACGTCAAAATAAACATCCTTCAAATCAAATACCACTTTTACAAAACCAACCCCTCAAATCGCCCTCATGATCTGCTGTCGCAATTTGCAGATGTCTGATGCCTTCATTGTGCAGTTCCTCCATATCAGTTGCTTAGGTCAGTCGCAGTGCTGCCAACTGATCTTACACACAACTGTAGCTACATATATTTACAGTGTAGACACAACAGTCCTCTCCATATGGACTGATGACTGTCTGTGTCTTCCTGACACACGGAACAAGGAAGAGTAATTTGACACAGAGGAACTGTGACTGCAGCTCTGAGAGTAGCAACAGACACGTGTAGAACTGCTGACATGTGAAATAATATTTGTAGTCTTTTGTGTCTTTTCCATAAAGGTAAAATTGTCACTTCATATGCCATGAAGGTAAACGTTCACTCATTTCTAACGTAATACTAAATAGGTGAGTGTCAATTCTGGCGCCTCTTTCGCTTTACCCTTGGAGGAAGAAAAACTCCATATCTGTTGAATGGGTGGCTAGATCGACGCCAGAAACAACTTGAAATTTTTGAAGAAATTCAAAATATTTCATCCTACTGGAATTCGAACCCCGTTTTTCCGGTCCCTTGTCTAGATAGTACACCGACTGCGCCATAATGGGTCCTTGCGTTTTTAATTTTGTGAATCAAATCGCGAATTTTATACAGCTGTAGTTTTGTTTTGTATGATTAGGAACAATTTCATTAGGAATAATTTCGTGTTGTGTGACAACAACAAAATTTGTTTTTTCATGATTACGACCCAAGTCGTTTTTATAACTGTGACGTGTTCCGCTCTGTGTGATTAAGACTTATTTTGCTTTGTATGATAGGAAAAATTTCACTTTATATGATTAAGAACACTTTCGTTCTGTATGATTAGGACCAGTTATTCGACGTGCCCGTCGCCAAAGATCATACCTATTGCTACTCTCTGCAATTGTCAAATGTGCCTGCTGAATTTCCCAAGTACACTCGGAGAGCAGAGCGGACTATCCGGTGTTCTTTCACTCAACATCAGGTCGCTAGGCAGCAGCAGCTGACTGCATTAATTTCGGGAATACGAGAAACGCATCCGAATTGTTAAGACAGGAATGCAAAATGTGGGTGGGGGGGGGGGGCACAATATTGTGGGGGGTTGTGAAATTCCGGGGGTAATTCAAGAACTTTCGATCCGTTCCCTGTCACCCCTT
>Ga0136643_10006821_pt1 | contig 16411 bp, 9 predicted proteins | sample TergutLab28metaG_FD_96883 | JGI IMG/M metagenome (GOLD analysis project Ga0136643, IMG submission 96883) | Labiotermes labralis P1 segment gut microbial communities from Petit-Saut dam, French Guiana - Lab288 P1 (version 3) (version 3) | ecosystem: Host-associated > Arthropoda: Insects >... | reverse complement strand
TATCTCAGTATTTAACCAACTTGATGCACAAAATTTGTTTCACAATAAGTTTTATTTCATGTCTCTACATGTTTCGAGCACATGTGCTCATCATCAGGAGGTCAAAATTGCATTACACAGCCTGTGGTATCATCACACCTATGCAATTGTGACCTGATGATAAGCACGCGTGCTCGAGACATGTAGAGACGTGAAATAAAACTTATTGTGAAACAAATTTTGTGCATCAAGTTGGTTAAAGAAACTGAGATAAACATATGATATTTAAAAAGTTTAAAGCTCCATGTATTTACTAGTTTTAACACAACTCATATTCTATTTTAATAATATCCTTTTAATAACTTAAAACTTTATGTAAAGGAGATATCGTCCATGTTACGGTATTGCATTATATACATACTCTTTTATATTCAGCCTGAAGTTGGCTTTTAAAAGTCCCAAAATGTTTCTGTAAATTATTTAAAATGATAGTTAATTAAAATTGTGTTAGACTGTATTTATTGTTACTTCATTTATTAGATAGTAGCACAACGGGGATGTCCTACCAAAACAGAGGGTTTATATAGTATTCAAATAAACGCGGCTGTACCTGACTGCGCTACATTTGTAGAACTCAGTATTATGCCAAGTCACGATTATTCAGAATTTACGCAGTGTTTGACATTTCACGGTTTTAGTATCATGACTTTGGCTTACAGGCTCTTCGACTCAAATCTGTTAATAAGATCTACACATAAGCTACGCAGCGATTGAACGGAATTCTGTTGACTTTGCTGTTGCTTCTGAAAATTGCAAGGACTTCTCAGATGTCTGCTGCGCTGTACCTAATCCTGAGGTGTCATACACTACGTTGAATTTACGGCTCGTCAGTGCGCGCGGATGTAAGGTGTGACGCAACGCTCTGCCAGACGTAATTGATTTATGTTACAAGGTAAAGGGAAGAGTAATATTTAGTTTATTCATTTGTAAGTTGACACTTAAACACTGCCAACCTTCTTTGTGTGCAGACTGGTGTGCTGCCGGTGTGTTACGTGTAAACATAGCACATTCAGTTCTCTTAGTAGTGGCAACTCGATAGATATTTTTTTGGGATGTACCCGCTGCAAATTATGTAGACGTTCTTGTAATAAAAACCAACGAGATGCACTATTTCTCAAATTTATTTGGTAAAGAACTCTACATGTTTCGGACAGATTCACTGTCCATCATCAGGAGTCGTAATACTGTATTCACAGCAACTGGTATTTGTCATACTAGTTGTGTTGACTGTCCGCTAGCGAGGCCTCACTAGCAGACTCACTGCTGTGTATGCAGTATTAAGACTCCTGATGGTGGACAGTAAATCAGTCCGAAACATGTAGAGTTGTGTACCAAAATAAAGTTGAGAAGTAGTGCATCTTGTTGGATTCTATTATACGAATATGTCACGATGCACGGTCCTCTGAATGTCAAATGTGTAGAAGTTGTTGGATATCCCGAGTGATTTTTTTTAAATTTTTTTATTATTTCTTAGAATCCCACCGATGAATATCTGGATCAGACTTGAAGTACGCTACGACAGTTTTCGTCGAAACCCTTGCCCTATAGCCTACGTAACTGTCCTCCCGCATATTTCGACCACTACAGCTGAAAAACATTGCAAATTAATCGCAAAATTAAATCTTATGTTTTCTATACTGTTGTATTGTCGTTGAATGTGGCTTAGAATACCTTTTCAGTTATAATTTTTGGTTTAGAAATAATTTTCCCAAATAACTTTGAAGATGTTTGAAAATCAGCAAAATTTACAGAATGAAAGAACCTAAAGTTTTCTAGTGCCAACTATTTTAACGTTGCAACTTTTGAAGCTAGCGCAGCGGTGTACCTGAGGATTCCGTCCTGTAGGGTTATCACACTATCAGTGGGTAATTGGATACCGACGTTTTGAGGCAGCGTATTCCCCTCATATTGAAGCGTCTAAAATCCAAATTCTAAATTCTGACGTTTGAAGATGACAGCTCGTTGACTCGAATCGTCAGAATCTAGTTACCCATGGACGCGCTGCCATATCCTAGAACAAGGAGTCATGTTTTGAACTTTATTTGACGGTGATTATATGTGTTATTGATCGGTGATTTTTATGCTTTAAATATGTACATATATCATCTTCCATCTTTTCTCATCAGAGATTATTTTTTATTGTCGTAGGTATGGGAATAACGCTGTCCTGCTCAGTCCTTCTTAAAAGTTGGAAGTGACAAGGAAACTCTTGAAAAACTGCATCGAGTTTTAATGATATTGTGTAACATTCGTTGTTTGTGTAGATACCGCATTGATTGTGTAACACAGGATTGTATTATCAGTATGCCGTGACGTATGACGCAAGGTTTGGTTAATGGCCTTGCACGTCGCTTTGAAAATTGTAAATCTTGACACACAAATACTGTTAGGAACACCAGTTAAAGCCGGGATATAATTTAAAGCTCTACGGTGTAACCAGTCCAGCTTTCATAAATGACTGCATGTGTATCCAGTAACGTAACAGGATTGGATTTTGGGTACGAGCTGTTCTGGAACCTCCTTATTAGACACCATAGATATACTAAAGGTTCCAGCCGGACATGCATTTAGGGTTGTTCCCACCTTTTGTTCCTTCCGTTCCAGTAGAGACCATAGGACGAGTCTACCAGATGACCACAGGTTCGTAGTTTCATAATTAATTCGAAATCGGAACTGGCCAGAAAGGGCCATAATCTTTGGTAACTGAAGAAGACCATCAGCTCTGTCTCTCCATACAGAAGGGGTGCACAAACACCAGGCGCCTGGTCGCCTGTGAGATTAAAATTTGTGCGGTAGCTAGTGAGTATAGAAGTTCGAGGCTGCTTCTGGATTTTTTGAAAACCTGTGACCGCTGCCTTACAGGTTTTACTGAAAATTGCTTTAGACTTTTGGTTCCTGAGACTTCCAGTAAGCAGATATCCGCTTGCTTTGTATTTTTTGGTAACCCAAAATTCACGGTACAGGATACTGGACGTACGTTAGTGTCAAGGGATGGAAGAAGAGGTTTTCCTTCTTGAGGTTTCAGGTTTACACGGCGGTGAATGTGGGTGTGCTGTCATGTGACATCGTGTAGACTGTGCAGGCAGCACGTTTCTCCGAAACATCGTTAAATTTGTACTAAGCTACGTGGTGCTATATCAAAAATAGAGTTACCTTCACGTTTTAAATCTTTGATAAAAGCATACACTAAGGAGGTTTAGAGAAGGGCCGTTTTCGAAAGTCAAATATATCCTGTTGGTAGCATGGAAAATGTAACTACGAGCCTTCGAGGTATGTATATTTTTGTAACACACAGGATGTGATTATTTGGAATTTCGAGAGAACGTTCTGAGAGACCATTGTTGCCCGTTCGTAGGTTCTGTTCTGCTGCTGTCCTGTGCAAACTGAAAGAAAAAAACGACGTAACCTGTTGGGATATGAGACTTTGAACCGGGACCTAAAGGAATCATGGCTAGCTTCCTGTTTGTACCTTGCATCAATGACAAAACACTTCATTATCCAACAGATGCATACATATATAATTCGTAGATACAATTAGGGCTATTATGAAATATATAAAATATTTAAAATTGCTCCAACATGTTTCGGATCACAAGGGATCCATCATCAGGGAGCTTTATACAGTGCTTGGCTAAAATTACAGTAATGGTTCTGTCGTGTCCTTTGATATGGACGTAGTCGGTGTTACGGCAGCATATTTTCTCGAGGTGCGTGTGCGTGCTGCACATCATGGCTGTTCAGCACTGAACCGCTGTGTTAGTCACCCGACATAAGTTTCCCAGTCTCGAAGGGAATGTATTTCACATTAAGCTTCCGACAAGGCCATCTTATAACTTCGCACAATATTTTTAAAAATTGTGTTTGCGAATTGACGGTCGTGGTTTCGTATGGGACATGGCCTAGAAATACCTGCCACGGTTCTACTTCACTGCCAGTAAACATGAAACATGTTACGTAATCAGAACGTCACCTGTCAAGAAATGACAAGTAATGGTAATGGTCAGCGTAGCAAACAGCAATAATTTCAAGTCAGTGGCGGTTGAAACTTGCGACTACTGTGTAAAAGGATAATTTAATCATCATCGTAATAAGACAGTCAGATTTATTGTTCGGTTGTGTTCTTATAACCTTACTTCATCCCGCTTAGATTATTTGTATGACGTCGAACATAATTAATGGGAGTGATTAATCGGCAAGCATCTGGAACGAAACGGTTGTGACCTACCTCGAGGTACTAATACAGAATTTTTTCTGGGTCTCCGGGACAGAGCAGTCTGGGTCGAGAATCTAACCTGGGACATACTGGATACGAAAATAAGAAAAAGTTGACGGTAACTTGTAGAGGAGGTTTGATTTATAGCAGTGGAATTGGTAACACATGACGTGTCCATACTGATTGTGAATGATAACTTGCAGAGAGGGTCAGAGATTCGATAATTGCCGCATTGTGAGGCAGGCAGAGTATGGCGCCTTTTGCCAAGGAACTGTCGAAAATATAACAGATTTGTTGTTCTTTTGTTATTGATATAGCTGCGTTTTGTCAGTTACAGATTTACAGAGCGTGATGTGAGGATTGTGGATGACGAATCGGATGGGAATTTTGCGGTGCGGCGTTTTTCACATACCCTTTTTGGTATTTATCAGGAAGGAATTGGGGAAGGCATCTGAATCCGGTTCGGTCTATAGGCGAGATTCGAACCGCGTATCTTCATGATGTAAAGCATGAAGTGCAATCACTTCATCACGCCTGTCTGTTCCTCTAGAGGTTCGTATATCTACCCACGAATCATTCTCTGCTCATATTTACATTCATTGTGTTGGTGTAGAATATGCGACGGTAGATTTGCACAGTACGCTGAGTAGAGGGGTTTGTAGTGTTAGCACAGAAGGTACTTAAGTATTTATTGTAAACGGTAAACCCTTTAAAGTCTCTGCGACGAGCCGATCACTCGTCCAGAGAAGTCCTACTGACTGTGGTGCGTCGTTGTGTGTGATCTAAAAACCCCGTGATTGAGGAGGCCCTGGCCCGCTGGGGGCTATCGCGCCAAAAACAAACAAACAAACCCTATTAAAGCACAATGGTTACTATAATTTACCACTTGAATCGACGTTAAAAACTGCATTCTTCCACGTAGCGTACTTATGTGTTTCGTATGGTACTCACAAGAAACAACTGTTACACCTATTTATGTATTTTCGAGTCTTCTGGTATGTCACGCTGTGTCGTTGAGAGTAGAGGTTCCGACGTGTCGAACGATCGTAGTGTCTTGATCTTCAGGGTCAAACAGTCGAGGGGGGGGGGCTTCCTAGACTGCTTGATACCACTGTGAGAAATTCAAATGTCGCAGTGATTATTTTCGTGAACAAGTTCGTTTTTGCGGCCTGGGGGGGGGGGGGGGGTAGTTTGGTTTACGGTTAATCAGGTATTGTAATGTGTGTTTTGATGACAGATATGATGACATAATTGTTCAGGTACATGTTTTAACTGTGTTGTTTAACGACGCTGTCCCGTGCTAAGATTTTATAACGTCTGTGGTAGATTAGTGAATGAGTATGGAACATTGGTGGAATGACAGTGGCAGGTGAAAACTGAAGTACGTATTCAGAGAATTTGTCTTCATTACCACTCTGTTCGCCGTATGGACTGGCCTGGGAATGAACCCACGTCTCGACGGCTACAGGCCAGGATTGTGCAGGTAATTCGAAATATTTTAAAATCAGAATATGAAGGCTTACTGCGATCACAAGCGGTGCGAGTTTAAAACGCGTGTCTCAAAAAGCACAGTGCGATATGGTTTTCGGTCTTCAGCGATGTCTTTACTCGTTGCGTCACTCTGGTCATTGCTACGTTCATATCTGATATGACGTCGGTGCAGAGAACTTGAAACTGGTTGGCGTTCGCATAAATGAATTACATTACAGTGTCTGCTTAGCGTTTGCGCGTTGCTTAATTTGCGCTCCTTATGCCACATTATTGGTGTCAGCTCTTTAAATTTTGTGTTCATTGTGTAGCAGAGTGGTTTGTTTTCGCTGAAATATGGTCCCCTGATAGGCGAAATATTCGCGTTTATTGCCGACCAAAGTAACACGATTTACCGCAAGTAATTAAACAGCGATTTAGCTGTTGTCTCAACTATCAGGATTTTCTTCGTCGTTAGTATTTTTTGCGTGTTGGCTGGCATAGCCATTTGTGAAGAGCCTAATCCCACATGCAATAGCCCCTACCGTTGTCACAGAAATTCAGTATCAGATATGATTCAAAGCCGGAACATCCCAAAATGACTGGGCTGTGAACGCAGAAGAATAGAAATGTTATTGTTATACTGAGTTCAAACATGTGACAGTCGCTGTCACGAATCGCCATGTTATCGGCGGTTTTCCCGTCAGAGAACACATTTGATACATCACACGCGCGAGCGACACTGTGTTATAGGCGTACGGACGTCAGAAGACCATAGAACCAAGCTACGTCTTGCGTACCAGCGACAAGCGTACACGCTGTTGTGAGTCGTGGCGTGGCAGCGACTGGTCTAGTAGTACGGTTGCGTCAGTGTGCACACACTGTTTCTACTGGAGAATAATGCTGTACAGTGTGATTTAAGTGGTACAAAGAAAAAATGTATAGAAATCAGAGCCTATCACATTCGGAACTTGGAGTGCACACGTCCAATACTCACTGCTGCCGCACAATCTAGCAACCAGCAAGCTGCGAACTAACAAGCTTTGTTGCTGCTTGCTGCTGGACCGCGCAGCTTACGTGCTCACCCGCTACACCCCAGTAACGCGGGACAGCCCCGTTTGTTTGTCCGCGCGAGTAAGTGGGTGCATAGCGTCGTCTGCAGGCACGTGTTCGACGGACGCTGAGGCACAGGACAGCCGACACACAGCCTCAGTGTCTGTGTAAATCACATTTAAAGGTTACCGTATCTGGTGTTTGAAATCGAAATATCCAAGTTAGTAGCCGGCAGTGATTAGGTTATTCCTGCGAGATCTTTTTCTCATCGCCGGTGCGTCCAGATCGGTTGTGGAATCTGGCCACCCTCGTGTTCAGATGATACCAGTATCTTTCCCGGGGGTAAAGTGGCGGGGGCTTAAAACTTACAACTTTCCACAATCTGTTTATACAAAACACCTACCGTTATATGGCAGCCAAGCAAGTTACACACATCATGGCAACTAATAGACACAACACACTACACAAAATGTATCAGTATAACATAAGCCAATTAAAAAAGATCCCCCCAAAACAGTAAACTAACAATAGTAAAGGCTCATTCTAAACAGCGCACGACTCACACACAAAAACACGGTAGGCATAACTGAAGCTTCAAACCGGATAGCCTAATTATTTGTGTATAATATTCAATTCTTACTATATTGTTTTAACAGTCTAATTAATAAACATTTTCTGTTTACAGACATGCTGCCACAGCACCAAGTCAACATAACGAAGTAATTCACTGAATGTTTTAAATTGTAACTTTAGCAAGGAACAATGTATGCTCCCTGAATATGATCGTGTGATCGAAACATGTAGGAGCGTTTTAAATGTTTTAATGTAAATTTTAGACTTATTAAATTATATATATATATACGTGTGTGTGTGTGTGTGCGTGCGTTGGTGAGTGTAATTAAATAATTTTCACAATTATGGGCACGCCATGAGGAGGCGCGGAGTGTATATTAGCGAGACGGGAGGGTAGTTACGCGCATGCGTGCTGTGCCGTTACAGAACGCTGTTCCTGTCCTGCGTTCAGCATTTATGAGCGATTGCGTTTCGCCCGAATGCAGGCAATTGGCCTAATGTTTTTGGCATACCGCGTGAAGTTCCCCCTTCCTGCCCATGCAACTGAAACGACTACTGGTGGCGTGTCTGTAGTAGTGGTGCTCTTCGTCCACTGTATTATGTATCTCCGTGTCTTAGTTGTTTTACCTTTGGTTATTTAGAAAATATCTCATTAGTTTCTGTAATTCAGAATCTGCTCTAAAGTGTGAAGATACGAGAAATGAGTTCACTTTCTTCTAGGTTAGTCGCATAATGATCGGGGAACCTAGAGACAACGAAACCAAAGTTTTGTGCTCTTGCAGTACTGCTTAGACTTCACTTTATCCACAGTGCGCACTTTTGACCTCTGTGAAGGTGTTTCAGTACTACATTTGCAAACTGTATGCTATAATCGGATTGAAGGTAAGCAGCCTGGCATAACACGCACTGTAACGTGTTCGGTAACACATAACTGCATGTTCCATATATTGCATGGACACTGCCCTCGATATACAATCGCTGTAAAGAACGCTTTACTGTGGAGAGTTAAGAAATCCTTCATATTACTAGAAGAAATGGGTCATTTCCTCCTCTGTGCTGTCAGACTGACTACTTCAGTGAATACGAATGTATGGCTGCTACGTACACCAACACAATGGCGGAGACTGTGCAGCGCAGTTGACGATACGGAACTGAAATTCGAGAATGTAAGGTCGTGAATGTAATAGAAGGGAGAGACTAGTGAAAGTGGAGCAGCAGTGCAGCGAGTGATGTCTATAGCAGTGTCGGACTGAACCTTGAGGAAAGCGGTAGACACGACCGTGGGCTGGCTTACTCCGCCGGACGTAAAATGGCTCCTTAAATTAAAGTAATCGCCTTTCAGTTATTGTAAAATGTAACATATTTAAAAGTAAATTGTCCTTCGTTAGTACAGTTTCATTTTTAGTGCCTTGTGACAAGAAAGCCAGTATTAATCTTATTGACACTGAAGGATGCTGTACCCCAGTAAAGCTCTAGCTGTCCACACCTTGAAGGCATACACGGGGCGTAGAGGTATAGCTCCAATGATTCTTAACCTCGGCAATAGGGGGGGGGGGCGTGCAGTTAACTTCTCGCTTCGACCGCTGTACGCCCAGGAAAGAACCACGTTATGCATTGAATAGACGGCTGGATAAGGCCCTGGTAACCTCTCAAATTCTTTTATTTGTCAAGGCCACACCGAGATTTTAGGTACTTCGTATCGGCCGGAATTCACGAATTTGTACGAACACTAGCTAGAGTCCCCTGCGTCCTTAAACGAACAAGATTCTAACCTATTAACTGTTGTATCCTCAATGATAACACCTGCTGTAACATGAAGACAATTTGTACAGTAACGACACGGTATACGAGGAATCGGTTTTGCGAGTTTTCTCTTAAACGAGATGCACAAGTGAATTGTTTTTCTGTAATTTGCGAGCTAATTTTCGCCTTTACGAACTCAATCTCTCGAGCAGATCGTTGTTCACAGCGCCTCTTTTCAGCTGTCTTCGATTCCCATATGTTTCTGACTGCGCATAAAGTCACGGCGTTTCTGAGCGGTCTGCGCAGAAGTGACAGCATCCTATCTCTCACTGGTCTCATAGCTTTGGTATGGCTTTCGTCTTCGGTGTTAAGTTGCATCGATTAAATCTTGGTAAATGTTTGCGTTTCATGTTTCTTATAAGGATGGTACATACTGTTTAATCATGTTACTGTTCTTTATGGATAGATGACGGAGCTCTGCTTATATAGTAATTGAACGTTTGTGTTGTATTTTCGTACTCTGTTGGGTTATGGCGAGCTGGGGAGAAATATTTGACCTCTGGAACCAGTTAACATTCGTAACATGGGAAGTAACTGGAAATTATTCTTGATTTCAAACTTGCGCCGTATTATAAATGTTGTATTCTTTCTTTTGGGTGATTCCCCGGCGTCTGAATTTTATGTGCCTACGTTTCGGAACACGGTCAGTTCCATCTCCATAGGTTGTGTGTGGAGATGGAACTGACAGTGCGTTCCGAAACGTCGGCACATAAAATTCGGACTGCGGGAAATCACCGAAAAGAAAGAATACAACAATTTGAAATTCCTTTTCGTTATACCAGTCTTCGTCGTGTGAACCTTTTCCGAGGAATGCATTAAATTCGTAAACCGAGCGATTACTGCGTTGTGCCACGCATCGTATTTGTGCCCTTTGTTTGATTGTCGCAACAAACAGCGATTGTTTCCCTAAGTTTCCTTAACGGACTGGTCTTTGGAGTGTGTGTGTGGTCTCTGTAAGGGAGATCGGAAGTTTTATGTGTAATTTACGAGAAACAAACACCACATTGTGGCTGCTCATTGCGGGGTTATGCAAGGGAAGGATGAGACATCATCCATCTCTTTTATTATGTACCACCGTCACGTGTAAATCTTTTACGCACCAAACACGTCGATGTTTGCGTTATACGTTAAGCCTATATAGCAGAGAAACAGATGTGCACGCAGATTGCTGCGTGGGCACTTTATATGATCTAGTAGCCACCAAGCAGTCAGGATAGAAGGAAGGGGGGCGAAGAATTTGATGCCGGTAATTACGAGGTTGTGACTGACGCAAGGCAAAAGAGAATTTGAAAATTCAGATACCCTGGAATGTTAGAATGTTACTGCCTGTCTGCTGGTAACTGTTTACCAATGGATACGGCGCAAGATTCCAGGAAGACGCGACTGTTCATGAACATTGCTCTGAAAATTTCAGGTTTCGTGTATGAGAACTTGCCAGACATCTTAACATTAAAATTTGCCAGACATATTTGTCAGTCTGTAGCATTAGTAACGACCAATGAATGCCAAATTATTACCTATTATTCATCCGTTGCATTGCGAATTGAATTACGAATTTTTATCAGCACCAACAAATGCACTGTTCGATTCTATATTTTGTGTAATTTGTTATTAATTTTCTCCTACATGTTTCGGCGTAATCGCCATCTCCCGGGAGCTTACAGTAATAGTTGTAAGCTCCCTGAAGATTGCAAATACCCCGAAACATGTTCGAGCAAATAAAGTACACACAATATAGAATAGTGCATCTGTTGGTACTGATAAAGTTGTAGTTAAATTATTTGTTGCATACATTTTAAAGTTACACGGAGTAAATAGTGGAGTACGTTACGTACGGTTAAGTCGGATGAAGTGGGAGGAGTCAATTATTATTATTATTATTATTAGTAGTAGTAGTAGTAGTAGTAGTAGTTGCCACCTTTATACAAGGTGTGTACAGGTAGGCTATATACCTGGAACAAACCGTGTATGTCATAATTATTCCGTGTTTACAGTGTATGGGACACGTAATGTTTACTTCCCATGACCAACGTCTTGTTCCTGTACAGTGGATTGGGTGGATGGAATGTGGCAGGAGAAAATCATGTCGTGTTTGAAGGTATTAGCCTGGGGTGCCTGAGGAAAACCAGCTATTGTGAGGATATCCCTCAATCTTCCGTAGACGGTTTTACGTAAATCAAAGTCCTGACTTTTTCGCCGTCAGTAACATTACGTATTTGTGTAATTTACTGTTACAGTTTACTTTTTATTTTCGTTTCACATTCATTGGACTGTAGAAAGAGATGTTGCGGGTCTCACAAAACACTGCGCTGTGAACTTGTACTAGCGCAGAGTTCTCCTTCAATACAAAATAACACCTTCCGCTGTCATGGATAATCTGTCGCACAGAAATGCACGCAGCATGTCATTTGTAAGTTTAGTTTTACGCCACGTTTATCTGAATTGTATTTAAACGTTCAGTTCCATCCTTGCAGAAAACTAGGCTGCATTACAAATATCAGTCATGTACCGCTGTTTAGGTAAATAGTTTGCTGTTTACCCTGAGAGTCATATGGTAGAATTACAGTCCTTGGGTGAGATCCATTATTCTTAAATCAGGTGTGCACAAATCCCGGATGCCCGGTCGCCCGGGCTACTAAATTTTGCGCAGTGATACCAGATATTTTCAGCAAGTTTAATGCATTTCTCTTCCTTGGGTACGACAACGTGTATCAGATCATATGCACCGAGCAAACAGGGTCAGATGACAGTTATATACACAGATCACTGCAGGACTGCGGGTCGTCAGTGTGGAAATTTGTTCATTTCTCCCTTCTTTCGCCTAGAATTTTGGAGGTGATTCCTACATTGATGGGAAATTTGTGGACCCCTTTCCATAAACATTAAATCAGATCGTACATTGACCACTGTTCTTTGAAAGGTTGATGTCCATTTTGCTGCTGTAATGGATAATATATTATCTTTATTTGACGTAGTGTAAACACTCAAATGTAACCTTCGATTTGTTTAAATGACAGTTCATTCAGATTAGTATATACACCACTTGTTATTTTGCCCTCACTTTATTGTGGTCATAAAGTTAACTTTGTTAATTCGCTGAGTATTTTCATTAGTCGATTATATTATTAAAACACACGAATTTACGCAGCCAATTTTTTAATTACAATTTTAAAAAGTATGCAGTAGCGTACTGTTTTCAGTTCACGTGCTGTGCTTGAGATATGTACATTTAGGATTGTTATGTGATACAATAAACATATTTTAATGTAGAGTCTTCTCTGATGAGGCCTGTTTGTTCATAAACCTCTGCTTGCATTGCTTATTTGGAGATCATGCCCAACCAGCCTTTTTCTTTAATTTGAAAAAAGGTCTAGTGAAATTATCATCATCATCATCATCGCTTTTACTACTACTGCTGGTAATAAATTATTTTTAATTTTTATTAATCTGTTTATTTGCCCATTAATCGATACACGGATGTTAAATTATCTATCAGTCCGAATTTTTAATCATTTGACAGCCAACATTAGGTCTATATGAATGCACTGAATTCCCACTTTTGTCGGCGATCGCGTAGTACAGAAAAATTCGTTGGCCTGTTATAGAGAAATGATGTACCGTACGTGTGAAGGTCGCCTGATCCTCAGTTCCGTCTATAATACCTGAACGTGAGCACGTTCTCAGCGAGCGAATAACGTACACGCGTGGTCAGTCCATCGTGAACCGTTTCGTATGTTTAGATCTGTAGAATTTTGACGTTGTTAATTCCATGCATTTGATTAAAAATTCTCGCTTATAAAACCAACGCAAGAACACGTAATATACCCAACAGTACACTCTCTTGTTTACTGCTACGTGTTTCGGCGGAACTCCGCCATCTTCAGGCAGTCTGTGCACCTATATTTAAAACTCACTACAGTATAATAAATTACAGTAGTAATACGTGTTACATCTTAGTGATTTCTGCATCTAAGTTCAGGGTAGAAGTTGGGGTCAGATTCGGCTTTTAGGTTCTACTTCTGCCGTTCTAACGAACTGGCTACGTAATATACGGGATATGAGTATTACGTTCTTTCTACAAAGCGGCTGAACCACAAACAAATCCGAGTGACTGGGTAATTGTTTTAGGCCTGTATATGGACCAGGGCTTCGTTTATAGTCCGTATTTCAGTATCTCGAAGTGTCTGGTCTAAAGGTAGTGGTAAGTGTTGTGTCCACCGCATTGGAGGAGGGGGGGGGGCACTTTATTTATTGCGCAGTCGGTCTTCCGACAGGTCCTTCGCCTGTTCCAAAGTGAGTTCTCCAGAGTGTTGGATCTAGTGCTTCCACTTTCAAATTTCAGTTTTTCCCCTCTCTTTTCCTTAAGGTCATACAGTAGCTGCTTACATGGGGCAATAAATATAGTTTGTTCACGGTGGTGGCATAACGTCCTTCAGGAAAGACTAGTAGTGAGGTAAATATCAGTCATGAAACCACAACTGTGGTATTATGGATTTATGATGGTATTTAATAGCAAAAAAATAACTACATGTTTCGGCCAATAGCGTCCATCTTCAGGTTATTACAATTTTGCTCAAAGAGTATCATATATATGCCTATAACAATAATATATGATACTCTTTGAGCAAAATTGTAATAACCTGAAGATGACCGCTATTGGCCGAAACATGTAGTTATTTTTTGCTATTAAATACCATCATAAACCCATAATACCATACTTGTGGTTTCATGACTGATATTTACCTCACTATTAGTCTTTTCTACACACAACGTGGATGACACACCTCAGTCCTTCAGGAAATTTATTCTTGAACGATTGGCAATACATCTGACTCGGTTCACTTTACGACAACCATAAAAGGTAGCGTAGTGTTATATAATATTCATTGTCATGGGTGTACACCAGCCATCAGGTTCCCATCAGTTTTGTTTTACTAATATTGATACATAAACAGCTGAGTCGGTATTACCGTTTTATAATATGATATGATATGATATATTTGTCAACTGCAATTGGGTAGCCGCCCGGTGGCGGTAGTACAGTACACATTTACACACATAATACACAGAACGACACAAAACAAACAATACGTAAAACAACACAAACATTTTGGAAGAGTGCGGGCCGTGCCCCGTCTTTGCGGGTTTTGCCCTGGCATATGCCTTACAGCTGAGGAAAAAGCACGGAAAAATCTCAGTCAGGGTAGCCGAAGAGTGCCAGCTGGCACGATGAAGATACATAAACATACAATAAGAGTACACAGACATAACAATAAAAATACATAAATTACAGTATTAAACAGGAACACAACCATATATACATTGATAAAAAATAGAACCTAAAGAATATGAATGTGATAATAGTAAAATACATATAAGCAGCAACTTCATATTGTCTGTATGTCTTCTAATAATATTTGACACCTTATTACTAAGACCATCACTATACTGCAGCACTTCGCTACACTTCACCACACTTCACCCAGTGTAGTTTTAATTATGTTATTTTGTCACAGACAATAAGACTTGTGCTGTGTCATTATTCAGGGTACTTCAGAAGTTGGTTCATTATCAGCCACAAGATGTGACATGATTATTTCACTACTGGCGACAGAGTGCTTCCCGATATGCCATAATTAAGTTAAAGAGGAGCGATATTTTTACTGCTAATGTTACAGTTGCTTGATGGACAAAGAAGCATCGTTCCATATCTTTCGGGCGTTATGAATTTGTGTCGCATTGCATTCGTGGTGGAAATTGGGATCTGGTAGTGCTGTTACCTTGGACAGCGTACACAGTGTCCTGCTACGTGAAGAACTGCACTCTAATAAGCCGTAACTGATGAATTTCATTTAGACCGTTATCAGTGGTAGTCTGATATTTACTTATCAATTTCGGGCTGTACCGACATCGATCAGATGTTTCGAGGTTAGCTAGTCCATTGTTTTTAATGTTGGCAAGGGAAGTGTGAAAGAAAATAGCGGTAATACAGCAGAAATACCAGACAGGCAATGTACGTGTAACGTAACATTGATGCGCGTTCGCGTAACCATTGTTGCCATGGAAAAGTAATAAGTATTAAACAGTCTGTATTCTTGTCTTAGTTATTCGGCATGCAAACTGCATCTTTTCTGCGACGCATTATATTGTCATCTGTTGCCTGTCTGGATGTACAGAATTTTTCCACAATATCTCATTAACGGCACGTATTCGGGGCGAGGGGGGGGGGGATTCTGAACATAACGTTTGGGTTTTGATTTTGATTTTCTCTATAAATTTCGTCTGAAATATCTATCTTTCTAAGAAGAATGCAACTTTCCTTCATATTTGTTTCAGTATCTGTATCTCAGGGGTTGACCTGCAGTGACATATCAATTGTAGTAAGCCTTTACTATTTATGAGGATGATTTGATTGGCTGTGCCTCTATCAGTACACTGTGCTTTCAGTTTGATGCAGTTCTGCCAGTCCGACACTGAGGTTGGCAGTTTATCGTATAAGCTGCCGGGCGATAATGAGTGGCCCGTTTGAGCACGGCCAGTGCAATGTTGTGTTGCGCCGTGTTGGTCTGCGCAATGCTGTGGTGGCGACGGCGGCGGCCGAGGCGTGACAGAAAGGCCGAACTAATTATGTTGTCAGACCTCGCGAGTCCTCTTGCATGGTGGCCCTCTGCACGTCTCGCTTGGCCGCCCTGCGCCATAGTCACCTGTGGAAGAGATGAAAGAATTGGCCAGGTTTTGCACGATCCTCATATTTGGGTCATTGAACGACATTTCGCATGGGGCAATGAGTAGTGTGTGCATTATAGCTGGACAACCGTAAGGGAAGAGGTCACGTTGAATACGTGGGAATGTATGAAATGATAATATTTAAATGGATCTTAAGTTATTGTGGTATGAGGAGTGCACTGGTTTCATGTATTTGAGGAGAGGGAATCATAGGCTGAATGGTGCGGTGCATTTCTAGACCGGCTGAATTGCTGTTAACGTCTGCAAGAAGGGGTTAGTATTGCGGTCCGGTGATTGTGGGTGATGTACCAGAGAAGATGCTGAAGAAAGCAGCAATGGTCTGTTGTCAGGAACTGACTCGGTACTGGCGTGGTGGACTAGGTGGCATACTAGTTGGCGCCCAGAGGCAAAGTTCTTCTTAGAAGCGGATAGTAGCATATCCATCCAAGACATCTCCCCCCCCCCCCCCCCCCCCCCCTGCTCCCCTTGGGGTTCTTACCTTTTTTTCCTCCATTTATCAATAGAACAGACTTCTCT
>Ga0136643_10006817_pt1 | contig 16413 bp, 7 predicted proteins | sample TergutLab28metaG_FD_96883 | JGI IMG/M metagenome (GOLD analysis project Ga0136643, IMG submission 96883) | Labiotermes labralis P1 segment gut microbial communities from Petit-Saut dam, French Guiana - Lab288 P1 (version 3) (version 3) | ecosystem: Host-associated > Arthropoda: Insects >... | reverse complement strand
CCCAGGATAGAGACAGGTGGCGGACGCTTGTGAGTGCGGTAATGAACCTTCGGGTTTCGTGAAATGTGGGGAATTTCTTGACTAGCTGCAAACCAGTTAGCTGCTCAAGAAGGACTCTGCACCTTGGAGTAAGTAAGTAGACTTAGAAGTCTTGGCACTTTGGCGAGATTACTCTAGAGTCGATTTGAGTTCTTTTAAGGCTGTCGTGAACGTCTGTCGTTAAGACCGCTTGCAAACGGTTGCCAGACCCAAATCCTCCTTCGCAGTCCATGACAATATTTTTCCCTGGGAACACACAAATGTCACCGGTGAAACAAGTCAGTAGAAATAAAACGGAACATGTTTTACGGAGTGTTTTGTTTTAGAGAATGAGGCCCGAAGGCTTCTAGGTTTAACTGTGGGAAATTCTCTACATGTAGTTTCCACGTGGTTCTGCGGAAGTCAATAACTAAATGTTGTAGACTCTCGTGTAGACCATTCTGTCTTCCTTCAGACATGTGTAATAACAAACGACTGTGGTGACATGAGACACAAAACAGTACCAGCCAACCAGCTAGATCCAATGAGAAATCCCTTCTTGAGAGGCTCATAGTTCCTCAGCCAGACAAGAATTACTCTGCAGTTTATGGATCCCGAAGGTTTGTTAATGTGTCAGACAGGAGCCCAAAAATTCTCCCTATTCTGAGTCAGATAAATCCACTCCACGACTGCCCATCGTGTTTATGTAATGTCCACTGCACTATTATTCTATTATCGATATCAGGTTATTCCCAGTGGTCCTTTCCCTTCTGGCCACTCACAACAACCACACACAGCAATATGGAAGACGGTTTTTTTTTCATTTTATTTTCATTTTATTACCGTGCAATGTGATAACAATATTTATTAGTGCAATTAGTTGGTCTTAATAAATATTAATATGGAAGACGGTGTTTTCAGCGTACCTCAGTAATGCGCATAGCGGCACAGGCTAGAGTCAGGGTGGTAAACCAGTAGCACCAATGCAAGTTGGCACTGGCTGGGTATATGGTTGTTGCAGGTTCTGTCTATATTAGAACTTAGAAGTCACGCTTTAATTCAGTACTTCACCTAACGTTTATTACTTTTCGTTTTGACAAAGTTTTAAAATTTACAGTAAAAATCACTTTGACTTGCTCCTACGTGTTTCGGTCTACGACCGTCATCAGGCAGCCTTCACTAGGGCCTAGCTAAAGTTATATTTAGGTTAAGATTTGGTAAAAATAAACTAAGTCGTCATATGTTATGCGGTGGTGTGGCAGCATGACATAGGTATGGACGAAGTCAACACAGCGAACAGTACACACACCATACCCATGTCATGCTGCCACACCACCACATAAGATATAACGACCTAGTCTTTTTTTAACCGAATTTTAACCTAAAAATAACTTTAGCTAGGCTCTAGTAAGGCTCCCTGATGACGGTCGTAGACCAAAACATGTAGGTGATTTTTAATGTAAATTTTAAAACATTGTCAAGTTTAATAAAGAGTGCATTTGTTGGTGTGTGAACTTTATAGACATCAAAATGCACGGTACAACGATGAACATTTCAGCCATCCATTTACGCAGCTCTTTCTTGATGATAGTGGGAAGAAGAAAAGGGACGGAATCTCATTTATTAAAAAGGAAATGGTCCATCTGAATATTTTTTATCATTGCAATCAAATATGTAGGAATGAATATTCAAATATAATGACCTTCTTAAGTTGCTATTTGTCTCCATGCTGTAACTGTGGCTACTGTTACACCGTATTATGGTACAATGGCCGAACGAGGACTGTGGCGGCATAACTATTACTTGCAGAACCTCTGTTCTCTCTAATGTATATAGAAATATGAATATTCTGTTTGTTACATTTCCTGTTTCCCTTCCCGGACACAATAGATACCCAGAGGTATTATGAAATTTAGTGTAGTTACTCACTGTGGATTTATCAGTTTACCTTGGCAGTGGTTTGCGCTGAGCAGAACCGATTGTCCTTTGTTTGTGACCAGTATCACATCGCTGAAGCGCTGCAGGTCAAATGTATTCTTTTCAGTAAGGGACAGTACGTAAGCTTTTTAATATATATGGTAACCTTGGCTGGTAATGTGGTTTGGGAGTAGTGCAGCAAACCAGTCGAATAGGTGATTATTTCAAAAATTTAATTACATGGTTAAACTTGAGGGTTGTTTGACCGTGTGTCTTCCTCATGAAATAATGTGGAATGCCAACTTGATGCAACTAGGTAATTTTATTGATAAATGCTTAGCTCGACATATTTCGGGTACATATTCCCAGCATCAGGAGCATTAGATGTTGAGTTGCAGCATATGGTTTTCTGCGCCGAGTTTTTGGATGGGTGGTGGTCTTGAGAGCCGCTGCGTAGGTCGTGTGTACGGTGCGGATGGTGCTGTGCGACCTCGTTCCTGAAGAAGAGTTGGTAATTTTCTACTTGGGGTGAGAAGTATAACTGACACCAGGTTACTCTCCATAGGTTCCAAGACACTTCTGAGAAACGCAGAACTTACACACGTGTTTCTTGTCGGTTTAACATCAACCAGTTACAGACACGTTACCACCTTACTTACTGATACGTCTGTATTCACGGTAATAATTTTCAAAAGTTTTCGTTGCTGTACGATACAAATCTGGAGACATGCATCGACATTTTGTAGCCAGTGAGCAGAAAAACACCCAACGCACAGTCGGGTTTATAAAAGGTCTAATCACAGTACAGTGAGATTTCTGAAAGATGTAGATATTTTGGTCATAAACAAGCGTTAGTCTGTTTAAAAAAAACGCGCATTTTATTATGCACATGTAAATGGTGTTAGAATTCAACTTTCAATTAGAACATGTTAGACGTTTCTTATATGTCACCAAGTTTAACATAAAAAATTTGACATTCATCCATAGAATAATTTTTTTTGTCTGGATCTCAGAACAAGCAGAGATTATTGCCGTATACGACGTTAACTGATTGGATTTTAAACCGAGAAGTGTGTTTGCTGTGCGGTAAGAACTGAATTTCAAATTTAATTCACTTTATCATTACTCTTCTAAGGGTTAATAGAAATGTTTCTTTCAGCGATAGACATGCGCGTGAGGAAAAGAAGGTAAACCCAACCGTAATAGTGCAATAACAGTAAAGTGGTGCGCATGTGTTTCAAGAAAGCTGTCAAGAGAACGCCAGAAGTGCGAGCAGCTGGGAGGCTTTCAATGTACATTGTCTGATGCAAGCGAGAATATCACGTGTTATAAGGATTGAAAAACTTTAAAGCAGCTAAATTAAACCTGGTTCAGCGTTCAGTTGAGACTGCAGAACAACCGGTCACTCTAGCTGCTCTGTTTATCCGATATTTGGGGTTGCCACATCAACTGTTAATGTAGACTTCAGTCGTCTGGATTATGACTCCGCGTAGCTTGGTTAGAATCAACCAATCTTTTCGAGAAACTTGTGGTTTTTCTTGTTTTACACGTGGAACACCACAGAACAGCTGATGTGTTTGCAGCTACCGCCGCACCGTAGTGACTGGCCATTTAAAATACAAGCAACAGTGCTAAGTACATAGTGCGCAATGAACGTCGAACAGAGTATATATTGGTTGGAACTATTTTATTGTATACAGGCAATATTTGGATAGATATTTAACATTTAAAACCTACTGTGTATGTCTTTGAGACATGCGACTACCTACCAGGCAGTCACCTTACATAGCGTGCAAGAGTAACTGGTGTCGAATTAGTACTCTCATCGGCTGACGAGAATAGTCGCGACCTTGACAGTGTGCGTAGAGTGTTTTGTCTCGGGTTACCCATAAGGGGACAAAGAATATGTCTGTATCGCTGCAACTGTCACTTTCCACCAGTCTCCATATGTTAGGTGCTCAGACACGTAACAAGCTTAGAGCCAAAATGTTGTAAGCTTCTAACCGGACAGAACGACAACATACTACATGAAGAAGCAATTCCCACTCACCACACACGACCAAAATTTCTCCCAGCGACTGAAATGCATCGGCTAGTGGTCATAAGATACAGATCTGATTTCCTTTGCCTTAGCACTGAAAGGGCAAATTGTGCTCATGAGTTGGTAACTAATTTTAGAGTCAAAAGACCGGAAAGAAAATTTTTGACTCATTGAATTGCAGCTTGTGTAGACTAGACGTTTCTTAAAGTCGCACAGGCCGTTATTTGGTCGTTTTTAAAACGTCCTGGTAGGCTTTGTAGGCTTCGTAACATCATGGCGAGTTACGGATAGCGTTTTTGGTTAACAAGCTGGATTAAAGTGTCACATTTCTTCGTATACAGATTGTATTCCGAAAATTATATAGCCTTATGTCCTGTTGTGAATTCAGTAGGAGAAATTAAATTGAAGTGTTTAATCTAAACATGGATGATGAACCTTTCCTAATCAGTTTGTACAATTGACAAGTTCGCGAAACTTTAGTCCACAAAAAATTTCCCTTTTGGACTTAAAAAAGGAAATAAATACCACAGAGGAAACGTATATCTGTATATCGCGTTTTACAGTCGGTAATATGCTAAACACACGCTTGTAAAATATACAGTAGTGTATCACACATAATTACTTCCGTGGGTGGTGTTCTAGATTAGTATTATCTTTAATGTACATCTCTAATTAACAGTGCGCAACCTATTTTGAAAAGAAATTGTTACTGTTGTGTCCTGCTGGACACTGAAGACGAAGGCGCTAGGCTATTCCAAGACGTGCATACGATTTATCAGTCTGCGTGTTGTAACACCTCAGAAGACTTAAATTTTCATCACCGACGCCATGATGAAGTCAAATCTCTCAAGAACACTTTTACTTCCATTCTTTGTCAACCACGTCTCGATTACAATGCACTAAGGCATCTCTAATGGTATTTTTAGGTAGAAAATTAAAGCACCATATTTATGCCAAACGCTGTAAAGAATACAAAGTATACACGGTGTCACAATTTATAAGACCATATTATAAAAATTTATAAGCTTACGAACCTTATTACTAGGAGCCCACGGCTTACATAGTGAATAAAACCTTCAGAAAACATCTGTATCCAAAGTTTCAACTTGTACAGCAGAGTTGCTCGTATTCCCTTAGGGAACCGGTGGGCAGGTGGCTGCACCGGCTGGATGGAATTAAATTTTAATTAGAGACACGCTAAAAACTTGACACGGATGCGCATAATTAAGCGCGCCCGCGGGGGGAATTGAATCTGCGCACATATCGCCGTTAGGTGCGCCAGTGCAGCGCGCTCTGAACTCTTCGGCAAATAGGCAAACAGTAGATATCTACATTGCTGCGCCTAGCTTTGGGCATAGAATACGCTTCGCAGAATGCAAACACTGACTGATGATCTATAGTCACTTGGTTGTTTATCGACACTGTATCAATTAACGGGACAGTTGTGTATCATGTTTATGACCACACAGAGAACTAGGTAGCTCAGTGTTATGTCTTTGTTAAAGACTGAGAGTCCGAGGTTCGATTAACGGCAAAGAAAAAATTTCCCCTTCCATCCACAATAGATCTGTTGTGGGGCGAACGAAATTTCCATCCAGTGGGAAATTGGGAGCTCTCCCGTGGAAAAAAAGGTGGAGTCGTGAGGGTGACAACTCCTATCTTGTGTCGAGGTTAAGAAAAACGTGGAGCTATGCCTCCACCCTACTGCGTGTCTTCGTAGCATGTTGCTTTATTAAATAGGGAACGAGTTTACCTTAGTGATAATGAATGATGAGGTTAGTGCTGATAGTACAGGCAGTGTAAACTCCGAACGTATTTGTTCGAAATTTTAATAGAACACAAAATCGATATATCTGGCTGAATGTTAAAATGCAAATTCGTTTATTGGAGGTCGGTATAATTGCTGTAATGTCAGCAGTGTGAGAAATGAGCGCTCGGTGGATTGTGTCACGTACGAATTATATTTCAATAAAAGTAGGAACCAAAGTTTCTACAAAGTATTGAAGAATTTCTAGCGCATCGGTTGTCATCGTCTTTTTGCTTATTTGCCTCGATTAGGAGCGCATGGTTTTACTTCCACGAACTTGTCACTTGGTAGTGAGCTCTGACGAAACTACACGTCTTGTTGTTCTCCTCACGTTTCATGCGGTTCACAACAGTTTACAGCGGAGTTCGTCTGCTTCATAGTCTCGAAGTCCAGTCTTCTAATATTACGTCTGATGGCAACTACCGTGACTTCATGTCAGCTTACATTTCTTTCTTAAGTCACTGCGTCTTAGTCAGTGTAGTGACGAGGCTACGGGCTGGACGGTCCGGGGTTCAAATCCCGGTAGAGGCAAGAGACTGTTCTCCTCTCCGAATTGTTAAGAACAGTAATGGGGCCAACTCAACCTCCTGTTCAAAAAGTTACCGGACTACTTTCCCAGGAATAAATCGGCCATAGCGCAGATTTAACCATTTACCTCCATCTAGTTCCGGTATCCATAACGTGTGTAGCTACTCTGGTTGTACTCCCCATATAAGCCTTCTTTGTGTGGGAAGGTGCAGCTTAATTTTCTTCACGTTGTAGCTTATACAATTATCTTAAAATAACTCATCATCGTTTCTTTACAAACCTTTAGCTCTTCATTAACACCATACCTATCCATTCTACCATTGACTCAATCTGGGTGTAATTAATGAAGTTAAAAATGGTGTTGCCGAACATTAAAAATAGTCAGTCCATTAACGATGCCGCCCTTCATAACTACGGATCTGGCTGCTATCAAAACTATTTTTGTTTACAGTGTTGTTAGAAGATAGAGATGATGCTACAGTATGTCGGTGTTAACATGAAAATATGGATGCTTATTATCCACCCGATTAGTCATGTAAGTTATTTTGTCTAAAAAGTAACAGAACTGATTTAGCACAATGCACTGTACCTATCTAACAGCAGTGCATCTTCCAGAAACCTTGCAAGCCACTGACGTTTAACCCACTGTGTCAATAGACAGAATTAATACAGTGACAGGGAGAAATATGTAACACTTATATCACTTTTACGCTCAATATCTCCGAGCCGCTCTTTAATAGCAGCAAATCTACTTACAGACTCAGAACATTAAAGAGCCATTCTGAAAACCCACCGACAATTATTGACTTCATATCGGTGACGTCATTTGAGGGGGGGGGGGATAGGGCGTAACGTGTAGAACGGTTGGGGAAAATTAATTGGGGGGAACAGCAAGATGTTCATGCCATCTGGCGGAGTGTCGACCTCAAGACTCTGTCCCAAGATACCTTTCACATTAATTTAAGTGGGCTGCATATCATTTGTTTTTGCATTACAAAGAACATGGTTTACTGATTACTACGATAAATTTTACGTAACATTGACCACAAGCGTGAGAACACGTGCTCTTTAAAATTGAGTTGTATTTGAGATCGAACGTCGGAAGGAGAAGTTCGTATTTAGTTCAAGTTATGTTTGTGACTAAATTCACACATACTTAACTTTCCTGAGCACTAACTCAATTCTTGAGCTCATGTCTTCTACGAAGAAAAAAAGGGAACTAAATTACATATTAATACATTCTGAATTACTTGATGGGCCTGCCTACAACTTGTTCTGAAGTATGGAATTTAATAACCGTATTCACTACGTTCCTATCGAATAACTGATTAGGGAGTGTTGTAAAATAAAATATTAACATAACTGAAATACGGAAGCTTTTTCAGCCGGTTGCCTGAAACTTGTAAATGAAGAGTTTGGCGTCGATACAAAACATACTGATATGAAAGTAATAACTTCTGTAATTTCGAAACTGTCCGCCTTTTACTTGACTGTGACATTTCTAAGTGGTCACACGTGATCGTTGCTTATTGTTTAGTTAAAGTGTCGTTAGTTAGCAAGCAGTGACGTAGCCAGTGTACTTGGAAGCAAGGTACATTATGCTTATTATCAGCAGATTGATATCGGCGTGGATTTAGAAAATAAACAGCTTTTTGCATTTTTTTGATGTAAGCCATCCCGATGTGTTTACTAGGAACTATTAATAATAACGTTTTCCGTCAAACACACCTAGTTTATTAAAATTAGAATGGCAACATGTTTCGACCCTATTGGGTCATCACCAGATCTTCACTTTGAACCAGTTAACTATAAAGCTGCGTACATTCTTGGAATCCCAAACAATGTTTACAAGTAATAGTTATAAACAGTTCAGTGTCTAATAGCCTAGTTATATAATAAAACTCAGAATGCGTAAAATCTTATTAGTTACAAAACAATAAAATATATTAATAAAACATGTGGAATGCATAAGTATCCTATTATAGTGATTGACGGAGCGGACTTGACCAGCTGTAAATTTGATGGAAGGCATCCTGACGTGTTTTCGTTAGAAACTAAAAAAGTAACGGTTTCCGTCAAACACACCTAGTTTATTATAATTAGAATGACAACATGTTTCGACCCTATTGGGTCACCACCAGTCCTTCACTGTGAACCAGTTAACTATAAAGCTGCATACATTCTTGGGATTCCAAACAATGTTTACAAGTAAAAAAATCAGTCCCATTACAGGCCTGGAGTGGCCCAGAGGGTTCCAGGAAGTTAAGGTTCGCAGATTTCGTAACAACGGCACAGGATGGTGGTAGGTTGTCAGCCTTACGCACCGGCCGCCTTTACTCCCAGGAAATACTCCTGGTACTCATTTCTGTTAGAGGCTGAGTCGACCCCAGGGCATAGTGCGATCGGAAGGATTTTATGTCAATGAAGAATCCAATGGCACCAGGTGGGATCGAGCCAGCGACCTTCCGATTTGTAGCACAGCACCTTAACCACTGTGCTACCGCGGTCACCGCTTACAAGTAATAGTTATAAACAATTCAGTGTCTAATAGCCTTATTAAATAACAATACGCATTCTGAGTTTTATTATTTAACAACGCTATTGGACACTGAACTGTTTATAATTATTACTTGTAAACATTGTTTGGGATCCCAAGAATGTACGCAGTTTTATAGTTAACTGGTTCAAAGTGAAGGCCTGATGATGACCCAATAGGGTCGAAACATGTTGCCACTCTAATTATAATAAACTAGGTGTGTTTGACGGTAAATTGTATTATTAATAGCTTTGTGCAGATCAAATGGCCTTTATGCAAATCAATTACGAAAAATAAAAAGGCATACAATTAAACAGGAAGGATCGAATTATTTGCGATGTTAATTAAGACATGCTTTTTTGATGTAGAAACTTGGAGGAATGAAAATAATACGTATGGAATAAGTACATAAGAGAATACAGGGCAATGAGACAGTTGCTGAGATAGTCGGTAAGGGGCCAGGACTGGTAATAAAAGCAGCGTGGTAACTTGGCTTCTCATTCTGAAGATTCTATGGATTTTCTCAATTGCTACGGACAGTACGGACAGATTTCGGAATAGTGATAACGTGAAACAGGTCACGAGTGCCGCTGTAGGGAATTATCCGTAGATCTCCAATTATTGTATTTCATATTCTTCAATATTTTACAAAGCGTGCTATTGTAACGTCACTGTTAACTAATATAGGAGATATTCAACGTAGGTAGACGGAAAGAATTATTTTGTATTGTAATTATCCAATTTGAATGAAAAAATACTAGGTACATGTAGAATAACGACCATGACATTACGAACAGCTAGACATGGATGTGTAATCATATCGTTTAGTTTTCAAGGTTTACGAATATAGAATAACGGACTCTGTATTATTATTTTTTTTTACAGTTTTCGCAGTTTTACCGTGCAGCTTGGTACCATTACGTCTTTTATCTATCCAACTGAATGCACAACTAGATTTTTCTAGAAGAATGTCAAAACTTACATTAAAATTTACATGAAAATGCTCCTGCACGTTTCTGTTTAACAAACCGTCATCAGGGAGCTTATTGTTGTGTTTAGTTAAATTATAATTATTTTAATAATTATAATGTTGAAACTTACATTAAAATTTACATAAAAATGCTCCTACTTGTTTATAATTATTAAAATAGTTATAATTTAGCTAAGCACAACAATAAGCTCCCTGATGATGGTTTGTTAAACCGAAACATGTGGGGGCATTTTAATGTAAATTTTAATGTAAGTTTCAACATTCTTCTAGAACAATCTGGTTGTGTATTCAGTTGGATAGATAAGTGATTATTATTATTATTATTATATTGAGTTGTCACAATTAGTAGTATAATTGTTTGTTGTGTGGAAGAGTGGGACAATATTCCGGACTGGAACTGACATATTCTCACCGCCATTTTGGACCCACATAGCCTCGTACAGGAACATCCCACTTACAGTAAAACAAAGGAAGGCTAACTGGAATGGCTACACCTTGCGTAGTAACAGCCTTATAAAACACGTTATTGAAAGAAAGGTAGAGGGGACGGGAAGACGAAGAAGAAGATGTAAGCAGACACTGAAAGAACTTAACGAAAAGAAAGGATACTGAAAATTTTAAGAGGAAACACTAGACCTCAATCAGTGGAAAATTCGCGTTAGAAGAGGCTATGGGCCTATAGTAAAACTGACTACGTGATGAGGATGTTGATAATGATGGCCTCATAATTATTTCTTCTAGTATACAGGCGCCATAAATTAAAAACTGTCTAGCCAGGTTCGTTAAGAGCCGAGATCAGAATTGATGACTCTAAACCTGCTCATTTCTCACATGCCACAGTGCATGGTGCTTATACGTATGGCATACTAAATTAGGGCTAATTCTGTGCAAAACAGCTGTCTTTGTACGACCGAGTGTGCATTCAGAAGGTGATAAGTGATAAATGGGAGAGAAACAGGCCGAAGTATTAGGAGAAATCCGGTCTCAGTGTCACAGTGTTCACTGGCAGTCTCACACGAGCTGGGGTGAGAAACCGGATACTGTGTCGTGGTGCTTAGACACAGGGGTAACCTTACCTGCCAGCCGAAATACATAGTTACGTGCTATATCCCGACATGGACTTCCATGTTGAGACTGCATGGAGCCTATACTTCACTCCCTTATGCGCCCTCATGTCCTGCTACTTAACAACAGTAATAGACCCGCTCCTTAGTATTCAAGGCCTTCTGGGTGGTTATGGCAGGGGTATTGATCACCGACATTTGAGTGAGATCACTGCCGTCATTTTTAAATGTCGGGTCTCTCTTTTCTAAGGAGTTCCATACATGAAACTGGAAATAGTTAGAAATTTGTTTGTTGGTGTAGATGGGGTATCTATCTTTAAGAATTTGAATGTGGAGTATGGACTGGATTGATCTGGCTCAGGATAGGGACAGGTGGCGGGCTGTTTTGAATGCGGTAATGAACATCCAGTTACCATAAATTGAGGGAAATTTTTTTGACTAACTAAGGCCTTGTTGGCTTCTCAAGAAGGACTCTGCTTCATGTAGTTAGTAAGTAAGTTAGTGGGTTGGTTGTAAGGTTAGCTAGTTACAGATTTGTCTTCATAAAACACTGTAGGCCTAATGTTTCGCACTTTTTATATTAGAAGCCCCTAAAGCCGGATGCCAAATGCCATTATATAAAAATGCACGCACATTTCAGAAAGCAAATATTTACTCTACATATCAAACTGGACTGGACTTTTGATGTGAACATGTAAACTGTACTGCGTGACTAGCAGCAGTAAAATGCAAATTGTTGGGTAAGTTGCAGGACGTATATAGTCTCGTATCACACAATTTCTGACCTGGAGGAACTGAAGAAAACAGCGATAAAAGTAAGATTAGCCTGTCTCTTGGTGCAATTAATTAAGACAAGTGTCTAACTTATCTCTAAGGATATCTGGATTGCACCCACAGAGACTGATAGTAGCAGGGCGAACACGAGGGAATGCTGAGATGCAAATAAGATGGAGAAACATAAAACACAGTTCTAAGGTTTTACTGGTTTATCAGAATTAAATGTCACCTTTCGACTGCCAGTTAGAATCCTGTCAAACTAAGATTAGTGAAAATGGACTACATAAAACATATATTACGCCAATAATCGTAACTCTAGGGTAAGAGAGAGAAACCAACATGATGCAACTAATATGATGTTTATTATCAAACTTCAGTCTCAACATGTTTCGGGCATAGTGATGCCCGAAACATGTTGAGATAGTTTGATAATAAGCATCATATTAGTTGCATCTTGTTGGTTTCTCTCTCTTCACTCTACGTTCATGATGCACGGCCACAAGAGCCTAAAAGAACGTAATTGTATAACACATTATTACCGCGTTCACCAACCAGTACGTGAGGAAAACAAACCAAAAGCACACATTGTATTCCATTTACCTACAGTCTGTCCAACACATTTCAGCCTAAATGGTCATCATGAGGGATCACAACGACACAACTAGAAGTTCTTAACACCGTCACGTGTTAACATTCCGTTGTAAAATATTGTAAAGGGTAAGACAAACCTGCAGCGTATACAACAGCACGAAGATGAAAACTAAGGCGTGATATGCATTGTGTGATATCTGGCTTCCGTCGCTATGCAGATGACATCTGCTCTCTTCTGGGATATTGCACAGCGTAGAGTGCTGACTCCGTACCGACGTTTCGGTACAACATATCGGTACAATCTTCAAGGGTCAAGAATTTGACCGATCATTTAGTGGTCTCTTGAAGTTTCTATTGTAGTAATTTCTTTGCCATCCCCGATGATGGTACTTTAGGTCAAAACGTGTTGGATCTATAGTAAATAAATGTAATATAGTGTTCTATGTCGGTTCATTCCCATGAGCCGACGAAGAACTTACCTTCATTATTTTCAAGTATTTCTCAACGTACACAGTGTAAGTAGGCTACTGGACGACATATCGCATTGAACTGACATGTTTTATGTCCCTTTGTATGTGTGGCAAAAATGGTTCCCTGTTTTATGAAAGAATATGAAATTAGGGGGTTTTTACACCAATACGGTGGCGAAAATTTTGGGACCTAAGAAGGAGACAGGATAGTACTTACGAAGGAGCTGCATATTGTGTAGGCACTGGTCTTCACTTTGTTTTTCAAGATAAATAAATGGTGTGAGAGGCAGTAGGCGAGTAGCACGTATACGTAACAATGAAATACAATCTTTTTTTTTGGGGGGGGGGGGGAAAGGAAGACAAAGCAGTTGAGGGAAACATATTAAAACATATCTAAAAAATATAATCGTAACTGATTAGGGTGGGGGCACAGTTTATCTTGATCAGAAAGGAAACCATTCGTGCGATTTCGTAAGATAATCACATATGTGGAATTCCATGAAAGGCAGGGAATTCCATATGCAGTCGAATGACGACTGTCATTTATTTTCACGGATCACTTTGTACCAAGAAAGTGGTTAGCTGGCGTATCAGAGCATGATAAATATTGACAGTGATGCTTTGAAAATAAAGCTCGTTGTGTAAGGAAGCATCGCAGCATTATGATTGACTGAATGGTGTCTACTTGGCAATTGAGTTTTTATGAGAACTTTTATTGTCCGGCTGTAAATATGTTCGTTATTTGGCACGAGCAAATGAAGGCTTCTTTGTGTCAAGTGGCAGTAAATACATTAACTGGGACTCGACACAGAGAATGTGGGGCACCGATCTTGTGAATGAAGGAGGGAGTGTTTGCATAGCACTTCGGAGCCATTAGCAGTTAGCGTCTTTCGCTCACAGAAGAAAGCAGAAATAAATGAATGTTCAGTGTTGTTGGTCGGGCCGTGCTTACCCCAGATGACTGTACAGATGTAGGCTGGTATTGTAATAATTCAACCAATCCAGTGAGCGGAACTTTTATTTCTCTTTTCTCTACTCATCATGTTTTACAGGCTCCAATTCCATAGCTGGTTCTACACTTTCCGTTCTCACCCATCATTTTGATCTACTCAGTGTGTAAAAACGTAAAGTGATCCCGTCACAGGCCCGGTGTGGCCCAGAGGGTGGGTAGAGGTATAGCTCTACTCTTCCATGACGGGACACTAGAAGGGGGTGAGTGGTCAGCAGCACGCTCCGACCGTACTTTACCCCAGGGAAAGACCCAGTACCCATTTTACAGGGGGCTGGGTGGCCCCAGGGTCGGTCTGGACGGGCGGAAAATCTCGTCCCCACCGGGATTCGATCCCGAACCGTCCAGCCCATAGTCAGTCGCCAAGATGATGGACATGTCAAAAATAACATATGTAGCATAACACAGCATCGTCAGAAAAGTCTCTAGACATTTATGTATTATCACGTGTTGTATAACTGTATTACTTTCTGACTATTAATAGGAACAGACACGCACAGCTGTATGACAACATATGGTAATACCCGTGCATCGTTCGAACGCGATGTACATTAGAAAAGAAACGACTTCGAACTTCGTCCGGTATCGTTCGTTGACGGAAGCAGATTAACTGCTTCTGCCATGTGAATGCGTGAAACCCTTTTATGCCTCTGGGCGTAACAATTCTGAACCCAGCTATTTTGTTACCCTACTTTGTCTGGCTTAACTGATACGCGTAAAAAAGTTTTATCTCCTAAAACAATGTTTACCAAAATAGGTTAAACTTTCCTGTTTGAAGTAGACTCACAGTATACATTTCATCAAACTGAGCCAGGAATGTAGCTATCCGCTATCTAATAACAGCATCTATATTGGACTTGCCTGTGGTAGGATGAGTCATAAACACGTACAAATTCCAAACAAGACATGCGCCAACGGATGGTTCAAGAATCTTGATCCATGTTTATCGATAGTCCAGAGTAGACATCTTTTTGGGAGTTATAATTAAGAACACATAAATTATTGATTGGTTTTAGCAGTTCGTAGCATAAATGTGTGTGTTATTTTCAGCTGTTTGAATTAGGGTACTTAATGGATGTTCTCATCTGTCAAGGACACGGAACTTCTTAGAAGTTTTAGCAATTTATACCAGATATGTTTTTGGATGTTTCCTGCCGACTAAATTTGGATACTGCCCGGATGTTTTCAGCAGTCGAGGACACAGAACTTACTGGATGTTCGTAGCAGTTTATAGCAGGTACTGGTTGGATGTTTTCAGCGGTTTGAAGTTGGATACTTACTGGAAGTTTTCAGCAGTCAAGGGCAAGGAGATTTGTGTACGTTTTTAGCAGTTTATAGCAGATAATGTTTGGATGTTTTCAGCTGCTTAAGTTCGATAAATATTGACTGTTTTTAACAGTCAAGGATACGGAAATTTGTGGATATTGTAATCTCGATGGGAAAATGTTAGATACAATAATATAAACAGCCAACTAGATGCAACAATAACAAATTTTATTGATAATTACAATCAGCTCAACATGTTTCGGGCGATAGTTTCGCCCATCCTCAGGAGCAATAGGCTGTGTTTACAGCTTGTGGTATAAAGTACCGACGATGCTGCCTGCTGGTGACCAGCCTAGTGCTCCCGAGGATGGGCGAAACTATCGCCCGAAACATGTTGAGCTGATTGTAATTATCAATAAAATTTGTTATTGTTGCATCTAGTTGGCTGTTTATATTATTGTATAAATGATGCACGGTTACTCAAACATCAAAATGTTAGATGTTTACAGTATTCTAGAGCAGGTCCCTTTTCAGATGTTCCCAGCGTCCTAGAACGGGAGCAGATTTTATGATTTTAGCCGTCCAGATTAAGCAACTTTTCTAGCGTATACAACGTTGTACCGAAGGAAAGATATTGCACATTTCTACTGACGTGGACAATGCCTTGAAGGACCGTTGGCTTTTCAGCAGTATAGGTCAATGACCGAAACCTACGATACTGTACAATTCATAGCGCTCTTGCTTCGAATTAGGATTGCGCACCATCTGCCGTGGTGTGTGCTTTAATGCAATTTCTCCGAAAAATGCACGCGTAGTGTTTGTAATGGACCGCGAACGACCCTTATCTTTGAGACATTTGCTCTTTTCTTGCTCGTTTAGCAGAATATTGGTAAAGCATTCTCTACACAGGCGTAGACAGGCCCTTAGGGCTCTTTACGAGGTTCTAGACAATCGGCACATGAATGTGGGATGGTTGTCAGTTCCACGCAACGGCCAAATTTACGCCCCAGGAAATATTCCTGATATTAGTTTCTTTCAGAGACTGAATCAATCTCAGGACAGGAAAGATTAAGAGTAATTTCTATCGGGAATCTAACCCGCAACCTTCCGACTTTTATCGGAGTGCCTCAACCAACTGTACCACGGCGTACTCCATAACAGAAAATTGCCTACTTGCTAAATGTACAGCGATCAGACGGCAAGAACAACGCATCACACTTTTTTCAGCGCTACTTCACATACCTCTGGGTAGCTCAGTCGGTATAGCGACTGAACTACGGTCCGGGATCGAATCCCGGTGGGGACGAGATTTTTCGCCCGTCCAGACCGGCCCTGGGGCCCACCCAGCCTCCTGTAAAATGAGTGCTGGGTCTTTCTCGGGGGTTAAGTGCGGCCGTG
>Ga0136643_10006809_pt1 | contig 16419 bp, 13 predicted proteins | sample TergutLab28metaG_FD_96883 | JGI IMG/M metagenome (GOLD analysis project Ga0136643, IMG submission 96883) | Labiotermes labralis P1 segment gut microbial communities from Petit-Saut dam, French Guiana - Lab288 P1 (version 3) (version 3) | ecosystem: Host-associated > Arthropoda: Insects >... | reverse complement strand
TGAATAGAACATTATCCGAAGTCGCACGAAACAAAAAAGCCACCTGAGCACAACAGGCGACTTTGTATAATGTCATTGCACGAAACCGCGGGGGAATGCATTATGGGGAAAGTAGCTTTACACAATCCCCAGAAAGTTGTGCTTGGTAAAGTAGGATATAAAAGCAGCGGGCGACGACACGGTAACAATCGCATAAAAAAGCTAACGAAGGGCATAGCTCCCCCTCCCCAAAAGAGGCATCGATGCACACGCTATACGGTTTTAAGCAACAAGTGGCGGAGATAAACATCGCGCAGAATCGTTTCTAAAGCCGCAAACAGCACAAACCGAAACATCACGGCCAAGCATTTTACAGATTAACTCATATGCAGAAGTCTTGACCTTTGCTACGAATGGTGTGCCAGTAAGCCGTTTGCAGAGCAGTATCTTCGACTGATTGCTGTTGCCGAGAAAGCCGTAATGCCGTATCTTCACGAACTTCTGTGGTAGGATGTGCATCAAAAATCTGCGCATGAACTCAACAGCCGAAACTGTCATGGTCTTCCACTTGTTGCCGTCCTTGCAATCACGCCACTTGAAGGATACGTTACCGTTTTCCAGCTTAATGATGCGGTTGTTGGAAATGGCGACGCGATGGGTGTAACGTCCCAAGTATTCAACAACGCAGGTAGCGGTTTTGAAAGGCGGCTTGCAATATACAACCCATTCTTTTTTATAGCAGGTGTTAAGCAAATCCTGAAAGCTCGCGGGATTGCCCAAAGATTCTTGCTCCCCGAAGAACTCCAATTGTTGAGATTTGAGGTTGTCGAGAAACTTGCCCCTGAACTTGCGCGACAGGACTTTGACGGGGATGAAGAATTTCTTGCGCGAGTTGACCCATCTGCCCAAGAAATCCAGGCCGCCGGAAGGTATGATGCAATGAATATGCGGGTGATACGAAAGGTTCTGCCCCCAAGTGTGCAGAATTGAAGTGAACCCGATTTTCGCACCAAGATATTTCTTATTGGCAGCCAACTCGTGCAAGGTTTCCGCGACTGTTTTGAATAACAGGTTATACATCACCTTTTGATTCTGATAGAATAAAGGGCGCAAATCATCGGGTACGGTAAATACCGCATGGAAGTACCCGACGTTTAAGAGCTTGTGTTTTTGCCCATCAATCCAACGCTCTTTGGCAAGGGTTTGACATTTGGGGCAATGCCGGTTACGGCAGGAGTTGTAGGAAATCTGCACATTTCCACAACCTCCGCATGTATCGATGTGGCTGCCGAGCGCGGCGGTTCTGCATTTTATAATAGATGAAATAGCTTTAAGCTGGACGTATGATGGATTGAATGCTGCTTTGTAATCCGGCTCATACAGATGGAAAATCTCCTGCACCTCAACCATTGTCGCTCACCTTCTTGGGCTTGCGACCACGCTTGTTCGGCATAAGGTCAAGTGGACTTTTCAGCTTTTCGTCGAAGTTTAGAAGATGTAGATAGAAAGTTGTGGATTGGATATGGGTGTGCCCGAGTAATTGCTTTATACGGCAGACATCGGTTCCGGCTTCGAGTAAATGTGTTGCGAAGCAGTGGCGGAGGGTATGCGTAGAAACGTCTTTCGTGATGCCAGCGCGTTTAACGGCTGTATTGAAAGCGTCTTGAACACCCCTTAACGTGAGTCTGTCTCCGTATTTGGTCAGAAACAGCCAACCATCGGGATGCTTCGGGCGATACGCCTTCCAGTATTCGCGGAGGATTTCCAGATTTGTCTGCGAAAGTAGCGTGTATCTGTCTTTACCGTTTTTGCCCTGCCTGACGAAGATGCGCATAGATTCCGAGTCTATGTCCCTGATTTGCAGGTTGCTCACCTCGGAGATACGCAAGCCGGCACCGTATATCGTCATGAACAACGCCTTGTTACGCAACGAGCCGGCATTTTCAAACAGCAACGAAACCTCTTTTCGGCTAAGGATTTCGGGCAAGCGACGTACTTCTTTAAGTCTCGGAATCTGACGGTAGTTAAGGTTTCGGTTCAACGTTACGGCATACAGGAAGCGGAGTGCGGCGTTGTAGGTATTGACTGTGGACGTAGCAAGTTTTTTGTCGGTGATGAGGTAGTTGAGATAAGCGCGGATTTCTTCTTCGCCCATGCTCTCGGCGGATTTACCTGCCCACTTCAAAAATAGGTTGGCGTGCGTGAGGTAATCCTCTTGCGTCCCGGGCGCAAGTCCCCGCAACAGCATGTCTTGTGCCATTCGTTCCAGTACAGCTTCGTTTGTTCGCATGATTCATGCTCCTTTACAAGGTTTTTCGACTTTCGCCGATAGTCCATTGTAAAAGATTCATGCGATGGGTTTAAGGTTTGGGTTTTGCCACCGCGCTAGCGGTTTTGTGCAATTTATATTAGGCGAAGGAGTATTGAAATGAATAGACCCACCAAATCATATGGCGAAGTAAAAACAATGTTAGGCGCGGCGAGCGATGCTTGGGAGAAATTAGTGGGGCATATTCGCTTTTATTATGAAATAGACGAAATATGGGCAGAAGGCAAACCTACGCATAAACATTATAATATTCTTTGTTTCAAACGCGGGGGTAAATCGCTTATCACGCTTTGTTTGCGTGAAGGTTTCTTCATTGTCAGCATTACATTGGGCAAAAACGAACGCGATAAATTCGATGGACAGCGGGAGAATTTTAGTGAAGCAATGCGAAAACTTTATGACGAAACCGATATATTACACGATGGGATGTGGCTTGGCTTTGAGGTGCGCGACGAATCAATACATGATGATTTATTTCGTTTAATGCAAATTAAACGAAAACCAAACCGTAAAATATCGCCCCCAAACATAGAAAAGTGCGGCTATTTAGATATAGGAATGTCGCAAGAAGATATAACGAAAATTATTATGTACAAGGATGGTACGAGATGATTAGATTTAGCGGTATACACATTGGCTCAAAAGACCCAAAACGGCTTATTCTCTTTTATCGGGATATATTAGAATGGACTGCATTAGACAATGGTGCGGATTTTGACGGTGTTAGGTTTGAAGGCCGTGATGAAAATCCCATCATTTGGGTGTGGGACGAAAATAAACACGGTAAATTTAACGAAGGTACGATATATTTAGTGTTTGATTGTCCTGACCTCGATGCAATGTATCAAAAATTGACAGAAAAGGGTGTTGTACTTGACCCTCCAATAATGTGCAGCTGGGGCGGTAAGGAACTTATGGTAACAGACCCAGACGGCAACAAACTTCTGATGGTGGAGTAACACCTAATAAAAGCATACTATCGTGTAGCAAACCATAAAGCCCCTCAACGTAATTATTTAGATTATGAACAGTAAACCCCATAAACAAGGCATTTTCAAGACTTAGTCTATGGGGCTTTTTCCTGTCATAAAAAAATTCCTATTGACAAAAACCCCAACTGTATCTGATTCTTTTTGGGATATTTTCTTTTGTAAGTTGCAATGTTATCAAAGTGATAACATTGTAAATGTACCACGCTCAAGCACCACCACCATACAATATCAGCTTTCCGGCGCGTAGGCTTCCGCTCATTCCCACAGAATTTCAACCCACATTTATTTTTTGCAACACACTTGAAAGGGTGTACAAAATAATGTATAATGCTCTTGACACCTTCTGGTGTTGCCTTGGGAACGGTGTTCTGTGGCCAATATACGTTTCTGCCGTTCCCGGCTTACATATTATTTTTTATCGCTCGGCCATTGGCACATAATCTACTCTTTCGCTGGTGTTGCGGTAGGCCGGGCGTATTATTTTGCCGCCGTTTACGATTTCGTCTATTCTGTGGGCGCACCAGCCAACGATGCGGCTCATGGCGAAAATTGGTGTACATAACTCCTCTGGGATTCCCAGCATTTGATATACAAACCCAGAGAAGAAATCGACATTGGCCGAAATTACTTTGTTGTCACCTTTAACTTCGGCGAATACTTGCGGCGCAAGTTCTTCAATTAGCAAATATAAGTTCATTTCTTCGGCATGGCCTTTTTCTTTGGCCAACAGCACTGCCTGTTTTTTTAGGACTTCTGACCTTGGGTCGGACATTGTGTATATTGCATGACCCATGCCGTAGATTAAGCCGCTGCCATCGCCGGCTTCTTTTTTAATGATTTTTGCAAGGTAATTTTGTACTTCATCTCGACTTGACCAATCTTTCACGTTGGCTTTGATGTCATTCATCATATTTAAAACTTCCGCGTTGGCCCCGCCGTGCTTGGGGCCTTTTAATGAGCCGATTGCTGCCGCTATGGCGGAATAGGTATCTGTACCCGTAGAAGAAACCACGTGTACTGTAAAAGATGAATTATTACCGCCGCCATGCTCGGCATGAAGAACCAGCGCAAGGTCGAGAATTGACGCTTCCATTGCGGTGAATTTGCCATCTGACCGGAACATTTGCAAGAAATTTTCTGCAAGGCTAAGGCGCGAGTCTGGCATGTTCATGTGCAGGCCTTTTCCCTCGAAATAACGTTGCTTGGCTTGATACGAGTAGGCAACCATGGCAGGAAAACGCGCAATTAAGTCGATGCACTGGTTCAAAACAGTTTCAAGTTCGTTGGAGTCCGGGCTGGTATCATAGGTGTAGCTGGCCAACACACATTGGGCTAGTTTGTTCATGATGTTACGGCTGGGGGCACTCAAAATCACGTCTTCGGCAAAATTACCGGGTAGGGTTTGGCGTTCGCATAAAAGTTTGGAAAAGGCCGCTAGTTCATCTTCGTTTGGAAGCTCGCCAAATAACAGTAAATATGCGGTTTCTTCAAAGCCAAACCGCTTTTCTGCCAAGTACGCGTCAATCATCTTTTCTACACTTATACCGCGGTAAAGCAGTTTGCCCGGAATGGGCATTTTTACACCCTCTTCAAGGATGTAGCCGCGTACGTCGCCAATTCTGGTAACGCCTATGAGTACACCTGTGCCATCTTTTTTGCGCAAACCACGATTTACGTCGTATTTTTCGTAAAAAGAGGGGTCTACGGTGTAATTAGCTTTTAGATGCTTCATATCTTTCATTTTAAACCCTCCTTGTAGTAATTAATCAAGCAGCCTTTTAGCAGTATTTCGCGCTCTTCGTCCTGCAAGTCTTCCAGATACAAAGTGATACTACTGACTGCGTCATCCGAAACCAATTTGGCCTGGATTTCATGTTGCTTATCGATTATTGCTTGGGTTATGCCCTCTATATAGATATAATCGTCAATTTTGATGTTAAGGATATCAGATTTGGCGATTGTGAAGGGGACGAGCCCCCAGTTGATTAAATTACTTCTGTATCTTTTGGTTGCATAAGTAACAGCGATATTTGCTACGCCGCCAAGTACCCGCTGGCATGACGCGGCTTGTTCCCGCGCAGAGCCGTCGCCCGGTTTATTGCTGATAATTACACTGCCAATAGTGGAGTAGGGGGGGATTGTAATTTGTTTGACTGCCGTAGCGTCTTGATTGCTGACGGCTTTGGCGCGAGCGCGGTATTCCGGGTCTTTGCGTGACAATGTGAATTCTGCAAGTTTTATTGGGTTTGAACGGTATGAAGAAGCTTCGCCAGAAGGGATAAGCTCGTCTGTGGTCGTGACCTCATCGCGGATAACACTGCACACTTTCATCAGCATATTATCTTTCAATTGTTCAATTTCGGGCCATTCTTTGATGTTTGGGCCAAATTTTAGCTCGATATTTGGTTCAGGCTTTTTGTAGCCACTATATACCCGCGCTGCATATACATCCGGGTTATAAGTGTATTCTACGGGGGCTTCGTCAAAATCTATATTTGTTGCAGATGTTAAGAAACCGCCGTTTTTGACTGTGGCCGCAATTGAGCGTGAATCCATAAGCGCGACCGACGCAATTTGACCATCAGAAGGTTTGGCCCCTTCACGATTAGGGAAGTTGCGGGTGGTGTGGCGTATAGATATGCTGTTGTTTGCGGGTACATCCCCGGCCCCGAAACAGGGGCCGCAAAAAGCTGTGCGGATTATCGCGCCTGCCCGCATTAAGTGATTTATGATGCCTGTTTCGTTTAGGTGAAGGAAAATAGGCTGGCTGGCTGGGTATATGCTGAATGCGAGCGCATGATCAGTAAGAGGCGTATTTCCAAGAATATCGCGGCATACAGCGATATTTTCATACGTGCCACCGGCGCAACCGGCAATAATAGCTTGATCTATGCGGAATTTGCCGTCTATGATGTTTTGGTGAAGTGAAAGCGCGCTGTCGTTTTCTATTTGGTTGATAATATCGTGCATATTGGCATTAAAATCGTCAATCGTAAATGCGTTGCTTGGGTGGAATGGCATGGCTATCATTGGCTTGATCTTGCTTAAATCAATCTCGATTAGGCCATCATATTCTGCTATTTCGTCCGGCCCTAGTTCTTGGTAATCATTTTGGCGGCCATGAGCGGACAAATAATCCTGGGTTTTTGTATCTGTCTGCCAAATGGAGGACAGGCAAGTTGCTTCGGTGGTCATGACATCTATTCCAATGCGGTAATCCATAGATAAATTAGCTATGCCGCTGCCTACAAACTCAAGGACTTTGTTCTTAACGAACCCGTTTGCAAAAACCTCTTTGATTAGTGCGAGGGCAACATCCTGCGGGCCGACCCCCTTTTGCGGAGTGTTTTCGAGCTTTACCGCAATGACTTCTGGGTACCCAACATCATAAGTACGGCCTAATAACTGCTTTACAATCTCGCCGCCGCCTTCGCCTATGCCCATAGTTCCAATTGGGCCGTAGCGGGTGTGGCTGTCCGTACCCAAAATCATTTTGCCACAGCCTGCCATTGTTTCGCGCATGTATTGGTGGATAACCGCCAAATGGGCTGGTACATAATCGCCGCCGTATTTTTTTGCCGCAGAAAGACCAAATTGGTGGTCGTCTTCGTTTATTGTGCCGCCAACAGCGCAAAGACTATTGTGGCAATTGGTTAGCACATATGGCATGGGAAACTGTGTAAGGCCGCTTGCTTTAGCGGTTTGGATAACGCCAACATAGGTGATATCATGAGAAGCCAGGCTGTCAAATTTTAATTTGAGATTATTCATATCGCCGCTGTGATTATGTGCAGCCAAGATTTTGTACGCCATTGTGCCTGTTTTGGCGGACTGGGGATAATTGGCTAAAATTTCGCCGCCGTTTTTAAGGAATACATTTGTGTTGGTTAGCTTTATCATATGCACCTCATTATTTCATCTATATATTCTTGGTTGGTTGCGCCTTGCGTGCCATTCATGGTGACTTTTGATTGGTCTAAGGCGTTTTCTAACCGGGCAGCATGTGTTGTGAAACCTATGTGGTTTAGCATCATTACGGCTGCCCGAAGCATACTGCTTGGGTTTGCGAATCGTTCCAGACCGGCTTCAACTAAATCTGGTGCAGAGCCGTGTATTGCTTCAAACATGGCATGACGGGCTCCTATATTCGCGCTTCCTGCCGTGCCAACGCCGCCCTGTATAGCCGCGGCCTCGTCGGTAAGGATGTCGCCGTATAGGTTTGGCATAACCATAACCTCGTATCCTGCTTGTTTTGCTGGGTCTATCAAGTTTGCAGTCATGATATCAATGTATTTTTCGTCCATTTCTATCCCCGGATATTCCATTGCTACTTGCTTGCATATCTGCAAAAATTCGCCGTCGGTAAGTTTTATAATATTAGCCTTTGTTACGGCTGTGACGCGTTTTTTGCCCGTTTTCTTCGCATATTCAAATGCTGCACGTGCAATTCGTTCGCTGCCTATTCTGGTGGTTACACAAAAATCAATGCTAATCTCTTCGTGCACTTTAATTCCTTTAGAGCCTACGGCGTAGCTGCCCTCGGTGTTTTCGCGAAAAAATGTCCAGTCGATACCCAGTTCCGGCACTTTAATGGGGCGTACATTTGCGAATAAATCCAACGCTTTGCGAAGAGCAACATTTGCACTTTCAAGGTTTTTGCCGGTATCGCCCATTTGAGGTGTGGTGGTGGGGCCTTTTAGAAACACATGGCACTGCTTGATAGCATCCAGCGTATCTTTGGGCAGTGTTTCGCCAAGGGCAAGGCGGTTTTCTATAGTAAGCCCGGGGATATTGCAGAATTCTACTTTATCCTCGTTTTTAAGCAGATGTCTTAAAACCTCAACTGTCTGGCGGCAAATTTGCGGGCCTATTCCGTCACCTTCAGCTATTCCAATTTTTATTTTGTCAAGTTTTGTGAAGTCCGTGCTTTCAGGATTTTTAAGAAGCTTTTGGACACGCTCAATCTGTTCTTTTATTATCGCTTCAAATTTTTCCTTGCTGGTTTCGATGCTATAGGTCATTTTTTAGCCTCCTATTTGTTTATATTCAGACTAAAATATACTAAAAAAATAAAAAAATCAACCTTTTTTATATTAAAGCCACGTCAAACGCATCAAAAAGGTTGATAGTGTCAAAATTGGTACATCCGAATCGGATTATTTTCCGGAAATTGTTATGCCATCAAAGCAGCACCAAGGCAAAATAGACATACCGTCCATGTGTCGCTCTTTTGAAATGGCTGTTATATTTTTTAGCGCGTCCAAGATATTAAATGAAATCATGGTTTCGCCCAGGGCGTCCGCTACTTGGCCATTTTCAATAAGAAAACTGTTTTTCGCTATGCCGGAAATATCGCCGCTTGGCCCGGGTGACGCACCAGAGAACCTGCCAAGTAGAATGCCCCTGTCGATATCCTTTATCATATCTGACAGCGGGGTTGCACCCGCGGCAACTTCGATGTTTTCTGCAGAGTTTAGTGCGCGGGGCTTTTTTGTTTTATTCGCGCCGTAAAGCGACAGCGCAAATGATTTTAAAACTCCGTCACGGATAAAGTCAAAATTTTGGGCCGCAAAGCCGTCCTTGGTATAACATTCGCCGTTTACAATATGCGGGCTAAGTGGCGAGGCCGAAAATGTGAGTTTAGAATCTGCAACAACTTCCCCCAGGGAGTCTTTCCACCTGCTGGTGCCGGGTATCATGACGAAATTGCCAAGGAAGCTGTCGAGAAGCGTCTCCCAAATCATATCGCTGCAAGTTGGAGCCACAATTACTTTACCCTCAAATTTGCCATCTACCATACGGGTGTTTAACGATTTTACTGAGTCCGCTAATATCGAACGCTGCAGCCCCATATTCATGAATGGCGTATCCAAAGCCCGTGTTTGCGTTACATAGCTGTCAAAAGAAGACGACAATTCGCCGTCTTTTGCGGAAAACATGCTGATGAAGGTGTAATATTCCGTAAAATTAGTAAACTCCGCGCCATTACTGTTTACATACGAATGTTTGCGGCTATTAAACAGGGAGTTTACGCCCTCTAAAATGATTTTTGGGAACTCGTCACTGGTTTGCTGCAAAAATTCTTTTGTGCGGGTGAAGAGTTTGTCCATGTCTGCGCCGCCAATGCTTTGGTCGAAATTCTTGTTTTCGATTTTGGGCGCAATGTCTTCGGCTTCGTCCGGGGTTGCAGATTTGGCTAATGCTATACAGTCTTCCACGGCTTGGTTTATCGAGTCTTTATCCAGCTTATTTATTGTGGCAACGCCTTTTTTATTATCCACCAGTGCATGCAGAGTTAGGCTGTCGTCAAATAGTGTGCGCAGTAGCGAGAATTGATTGGCTTCTACGTTAAGTTCGTCTGTGCGGCCCTGATGTGCGCGGCAGGCGGCTTTTTGCGCGCCAGCTTTTTTTAATGCGTCCAGTGCGTATTCGGTTGCGTGTGTTAACTGCATATTATCTACCTCCTATGCTAATGTCGCAGCGTACGGCAGGGCCGCCGTCGGCAGTGGTCATGAGCTGCTTCTTGCCGCAAAAACCAGCGCAGCCCCAATGCATGTCATCCGATAGCATGTCTACGGTTTTTAACATTTCAAATGCCATGCCGGAAATTGTAGTTTCTTTAATTGCGCGGGCCAGTTTGCCGTTTTTGATTTCGTAGCCTTCTTCGACAGAAAACATGAACTCGCCTGTGGTATCGGCTTGGCCGTTGCCTGTTTTGACCAAGAAATATCCGTCATCTATGCTGGCAATCATGTCGTCAAGCTTGCTTGTACCGGGCAAAATTGCTGTATTGCGCATACGTATAAGCGGCTCGTCCGAGAATTCGAACGCGCGGGCATTGCCCTGCGGCTTTACGCCAAACTGCCGCGCCGTTTCCCTGTTATGCATAAAGCCTGTGAGAATGCCGTCTTTGATAAGCGTTACGTCTTCCGCAACGGTGCCCTCGTCGTCTACATACACTGGCAGCGGCACGGTTTTGCCCATTGCGGTGTGCGCGAAGTCCACCATTGTTACAAGTTCGCTTGCAACTTGTTTGCCCATATTATTTGCTGCAACAGAGCCGCCAAGCACAATGTCGGCCTCTACTGTGTGGCCTACCGCTTCGTGGGCAAGCATCCCCGCAAGTTCTGGGTGAAGGATGCACTTTGTTAAACCGGCGGTTGTGTACACGCCCTCGCGTTTTTTCATTATGGATTCGTAAAGCTTGTCCAGCTGATGTTCGTATTTTGTAGGGTCGGTAAAAAGCTGGTCAAACCTGCCGAAGCCGCCAAGCGGCTGGAATAATTCTACGGGTACGCCGTCATTTGTGTCTGCGGTCATCATAACATAAACCAAACTGCGCGGTTGGAAGGAATGACTGTCTGCACCGTCACTTACAACCAGTAGCTTTTCGATATCCAACAGGCGAGCAGTCACTGTGCGGCTGGATAGGTTTTTGTATTTGCGCACTATTAGGTCGTCCATGGCTTTTACAAAATCGATAATTTGGCTTTGGTTAATTGGTGCGCCCGGTATGGTTTTTAGGCCTACATTGCCGGAAGTCAGGCTGGGTAGTGCTGGTTTGCCTGCGTTTACGCGCTTGTCCATGAAAATGGCGTTGTCCGTGGCAGCGGTTAGTACGTTTTTGACCGCTTCGTGAGAATATTCTGCACCAGACGCAAAGCCGAATGTGCCGCCGCGGTATACCCGGGCAGAAACACCGCCTTCTGACGTTTGCTCGTTGTCGGTCATGTTGCCCGCCAGAAGTGTAACTTTGCGGGTGGAGTTTATTTGCGCTCTTAGCTCGGTATGGTCTTTGAAGTTGCTTTTGTGGGTGGTTAGTAAGTCTTGTAGCATGTTTTCAGTCCTTTCGATTTGAATGGGGAGTAGCCGAATTGCTAGCTTTGTCATTGCGGATCAAGTCCGCAATGATAGGCGGTACGTTTTTACAACTCCGGCAGCACAATCTCAACTTCCCGGCCCAGTTGGGACGAACGATAAATGCCATCGCAAATTGCTTGGTTGTAAACCGACTCTATCAGTGGGATGGGCGCGGTTCCACCAGCGTTTATCGCATCGCAAAAGGCTTTAACTTTGCTGTAAAAACGGTCGTCAGATGGCGTGCGCAGCGGGATTTTTGTCTCGCAAAGCTGCCCTTCGATGTCATTGAACATGGTAATTGGGCCAATTGTGCCGTCCCATGCGCCGCCCCAGCCTGTACCAACGCCAGCGGGTTCAATTTTTAATCCGGCATCTTTGCCAAAAAACATTGTGTCGCCCATTTTGTCCATATGCATTGCCCAAGACATTCTAAAGTCTAGCGCGATATTGCCCTCTAAGCGGATTAACGCGACAGAAAAGTCGTCTACAGTGAAATGTTCTGCTTCGTCAAAATACTTTGGATTTTTGCCAAAATGGTCTGCTGCGAATGCGGATACTGTAAGTGGCTTAGGATACCCAATAGCAGAAAGCACCATGTCAAGCGAATAACAGCCGATATCCGCAAGCGCACCCACGCCAGACAGCTCCTTGCGCACAAATGTGCCGCCGGGAATACCACGCCTGCGTCCGCCGCCTGTTTGGATATAATAAATGTCACCCAAAGCGCCGCTGCCAACAATGTCGCGTACCAAGTCCATGTTTGGGTCGTATCTTGGCTGGAAGCCTATGGTCAAGATTTTGCCGGTTTCTTTTGACTTTTTGTACATTTCTAGCGCATCTTCCAGGGTTACAGACATTGGTTTTTCGCATAAAACATGTGCCCCTGCTTCCAGTGCGGCAATTGTACATTCCGCATGGGTGGTGTTGTATGTGCAAACACTTACGGCGTCCAAGCCCAAGTCGAGCAAATCCTTGTTGTTATCAAAAGCTTTTGCGTCTGTTAGCCCTGCTTTGTCAAAAAATGCACGTGCCTTGCCCGGCACAATGTCAGAACCGCCAACGATTTCTACCTCGTCCTCCATACGCATGAATGAACGTAGATGTGCATTTGCAATTCCGCCTGTTCCGATGATACCGATTCTTAGTTTTTTTGCTGCTTTTGCCATTTTAATTGTCTCCCTTCGGTTTTAGTTGACGTAAGTATGCTTTAAATATTAGAATATGTCAAAGAATTATCTGAAGGGAGATATATAATGTCAAAATATGAATTTACAGCAGTGGAAAAGAAGTGGCGTGCAAAATGGGCGGCCACACCGGTGCAACAAAATACCGAAAATAAACCAAAATATTATTGCTTGGATATGTTTCCGTACCCGTCCGGCTCGGCTCTTCACGTGGGGCATTGGCGCGGATACGTATTAACCGACGTACTAAGCCGCTATAAAATTTTACAGGGTTATCATGTATTGCACCCCATGGGTTGGGATGCTTTTGGTTTGGCCGCAGAAACTAATGCCATAAAAAGAAAAATACACCCATCTATATCTACGGCAGAAAACGTGGCGAGTATGAAGCGGCAGTTAAAAGAAATGAGCACAATTTACGATTGGGACTACGAAATTAATACAACTGACCCAGCATACTACAAATGGACACAGTGGATTTTTGCCAGAATGTTTGAACGTGGTCTTGCCTATGAGCAGGAGATGCCGCTTAATTGGTGTCCTTCCTGCAAAGTGGTGCTTGCCAACGAAGAAGCTGTAGGCGGCGTGTGCGAACGCTGTAAGTCTCCAGCCACAAAAAAAAGCTTACGTCAATGGATGCTAAAAATTACGGCTTATGCCGAACGTCTGTTAAAAGACTTGGACGGACTTAACTGGCCGGATAAAGTTAAAAAAATGCAAGCCGACTGGATTGGCAAAAGCCACGGTGCAGAAATTGATTTTGCGGTAGCGGACATGCCAAACATGAGTTTGCGTGCGTATACTACCCGCCCCGATACTCTTTTTGGTGCAACATTTATGGTGCTTGCGCCAGAGCATGAGCTTGTATCAAAGCTTACCACAAGCGAACAGCGCAAAATAGTAGAGGAATATGTAAAACAGTCTGCCTCCCGTTCTTCTGTAGACCGCATGGCAAGCAAGGAAAAGACAGGTGTGTTTACTGGGCGGTATGCCATAAACCCTGCAACAGGCAGGAGCGACATGCCAATTTGGGTTGCTGACTATGTTCTTGCGGACTATGGCACAGGTGTAATTATGTGCGTTCCGGGTCATGACGAACGCGATTTTGAATTTGCAATAAAGTTTGGCCTTCCTATAGCAGAAGTAATTTCCAAAAGCGGCGTGGCACAAGAAAATGGCTTAGAAGAAGCCTATATTGGTGACGGGCTGCTTGTTAACTCTGGCGAGTACAATGGGTTTAGCGTTGCGGACGCAAAAGAGGCAATTACTAAAGTTCTTGAGGGTAGGGGAGTTGGCAAACAGACAATCAATTATAAACTACGTGACTGGGTTTTCTCTCGTCAGCGTTATTGGGGCGAGCCTATCCCCATTATACATTGCGAAGTTTGTGGCCCTGTGCTTGTGCCAGATAGCGATTTGCCTGTGGAGTTGCCAAGAGTAGAAAGCTATCAACCTACAGATACTGGCGAATCTCCACTTGCGCTGGTGGAAGAATGGGTTAACACTACATGCCCTAAATGCAAGAAGCCCGCAAAGCGCGAAACCAATACAATGCCGCAATGGGCAGGCTCAAGCTGGTATTTCTTGCGCTACCCCGATGTTAATAATAGCGAAGCACTGGCAAGCCCAGAAGCTCTAAAGAAATGGCTACCTGTAGACTACTATGTAGGCGGAATAGAACACGCGGTACTACATTTGCTGTATGCACGGTTTTACACGAAATTTTTATATGATATTGGCACAGTTGAATTCGAAGAGCCATTTACTACCTTGTTCAATATAGGCATGGTTAATTACAAAGGTAAGAAAATGTCCAAAGGCGAGGGCTACGGCGTTTCTCCTGATGATGTTTTACCCAAATATGGCTGCGACGTGCTGCGGATATATGAAATGTTTATTAGCCCGCCTGAAATGGACTGCGAATGGGACGACAGCGGCATAGACGGCGTATATCGTTTCCTAAACAAACTGTGGCGGCTTGTCGAACCTTCGTTAAAATGGGGCGCTGCCCCAAGCCCCGCCGCTACAGCGGGAATGAATCCCACTTCCGCTTCCTCCGGGAACAAAAGCGCAGCTTTTGTTCAGGCAACTCCTGAAATGACCCGCTTGCGCCATCGCATGATATTTGAGATTACCCGCCGTTTAGAAAATTTGTCGCTTAACACAGTAGTTAGCGGGTTTATGGAATTTACCAACCACCTGCAAGACATGGCCAAAACCACGGGCGGCCTGGACAAAGCCACTATAGAAACCATCGCCGTGCTGCTATCCCCGTTCGCACCGCATATGGCGGAAGAAATTTGGGAAGGTCTTGGCAACACCAACACTGTGTTCGCGCAAACTTGGCCAAAATGGGATGACAGTATGCTAAAATCCGACACGATTGAAATTGCTTTGCAAATAAACGGTAAACTGCGCGGCAACATGGATATCCCTGCCGAGCATGACAAGGACAGCGTAATTACACAGGCAATGCAGCAACTTTCAGATAAACTAGCAGGAATGGAAATTGTAAAAAGCATATATGTACCCGGCAGGATTGTTAACTTTGTGGTTAAGCCGTCATGAATTTATTTTACCGGCGTATCTACGCCATAGTAAAACGCATCCCGCTTGGCAAAGTGGCATCCTACGGGAAAATAGCCGCCGCCCTTGGCCGCCCTCGTTCTTCGCGGGAAGTTGGGCGCGCCATGCGATGCTGCCCAGCAGAAGATATCCCGTGGCAGCGCGTAGTTATGGCAGACGGCAGCATCGCTGGCGGCGGTTATGCACAAATGCGGAAAGAAATACTTGAAGCCGAAGGCGTGAAATTTCTGCCGGACGGCAGAGTAGATATGGAACGCTGCAATATAGACCCAGTCGAACTGGATATTATCGCACTGGTTGTATGTGGTGAAATTGAGGAATAAAAAATAAACTGGTCAGAGTCTTGGCCAGTTTATTTTTTGCCTGCTTTTTTCCATTCCTCAATATGCTTTTGCACGGCAACAAAACTTTCTTCACTCATACCATGCTCCATTTTGCAGGCGTCTTGCACTGCCGTTTCTTTGTTAACGCCCAAATACATGAGCCAGTCAGAAATTAGAGTGTGTCTGTCATATATCCGCTGGGCAATTTCATGTCCGCTGTCTGTTAGCGTGATAAACCCGCCTGCATCTATTAAAATGTATCCGTTTGCTTTTAGATTTTTCATGGCAATACTAATACTAGGTTTGGAAAACCCCATCTTATTTGCAATGTCTACAGATCGTACGCTGCCTTCATTGCCAAGCATCAAAATAGTTTCTAAATAATTTTCGGTAGACTCGTGTGATTTATCCAATGGCTTCACCTCAATTCAACTATATGTAACTTTAACATACGATTTTATTGTTGACAAGTGAGTTAGTCTATGCTAACATTAGTGCGAGTTAGCATAAACTAACTAAAGGCGCGATATCGCGCCCATTTATTAGAATGGAGCTTACAAATGAACATTATTTTATTAAGTTTTTTGGCCGGGGTAGTAGGTATGGGCTTAGGCGGGGTAATAACCGCAATTTTTGGAACACGTACAGAAAAAATGATTAGTATTTTCCTATCCCTTGCCGGTGGCGTAATGACAAGCATCGTACTGCTTGAACTTATCCCCGAAGCTGTTGAGTATTCTAGCATTGGTGTAGCAGTTGTCGGCCTGGTTTTGGGCGCGCTAATGGTAATGGTATTAAACAACATAATGGATAGGGTATCCAAAACTCACAAATCTAAATTACATGAAACGTATACGGATTTTTTCCATTCTGCCGAGGTAGTAGACAGGAAAAAAAGTATGTTTCGTTCGGGGATTATTATGCTTTTTGCTATTGCACTGCATAATATACCCGAAGGATTAGCAATGGGCGCAGCTGGTTATCATGATGCGGCACTGGGGCTGACAATTGCTATAATGATTGGTTTGCACAATGTACCAGAAGGTATGGCGGTTTCTGCACCGCTAATATCCGGCGGGCTTTCTAAGTTTAAGGCTATTGCGCTGGTGGCATTGTTAGGCGCCAATCCAGTTATACATTCAGTAGCTGCAGGTTTTACTGGTGAT
>Ga0136643_10006808_pt1 | contig 16420 bp, 12 predicted proteins | sample TergutLab28metaG_FD_96883 | JGI IMG/M metagenome (GOLD analysis project Ga0136643, IMG submission 96883) | Labiotermes labralis P1 segment gut microbial communities from Petit-Saut dam, French Guiana - Lab288 P1 (version 3) (version 3) | ecosystem: Host-associated > Arthropoda: Insects >... | reverse complement strand
GCCAACCCAATCCAGTCCACATACCCACATCCCACCTCCTGGAGATCCATCCTAATATTATCCACCCATCTACGCCTAGGTCTCCCCAGTGGTCTCTTTCCCTCCGGTTTCCCCACCAAGAAAAAAACTACGTAATGTTTGTGAACTGAGATATCGCAGTGTAGCCTACAGTTGTCACCACATAACTTGCTAGCTCTGCTCCCTAACATTACACACAGCTGCAGTCGGCACGGCGTGGTCGCTGTTCGGCTCGCCTCGGAACGGCCAGGCAACATTATGCCTGTTTCAAAAACATTTACTCGGTGGCGCGTACATTCGTGGCTTCAGTCCCTGCGGACGTTTTCGATGCAGGTATTAAACACTTGGTGGTGCGTGCGCAGCTCTTCCCCTCTTCCCCTCGGTCCGCGACTCTTCCCAGCAGCTAGCAACTAACCTGGTCGCCACTATACCAACATGCAGCAGCAGGTCTGCGGTAACGATACTGGAAATCATTTCCAGTATAGCCGACATGCATATGAACTGTTAATAAAAAGGCTTTTACAAAGCTAACCTTCACAAACCTTATTTCGTTAAATTATGATATACTTGAGGTGCGGTAAGCCGAATGTAACGCCTGCATCTTCACCTCCTGCTAACTGGCTTTACAGAAAACAGCATCCAGCTTTGCAGAATCCTGTTTTCATCTCGCCAAGACTGCACGGTGTCACGCAGTTCGTTGGTCCCTTTAAATGCCGGCAACGAGTGCCTCTGATCTTGCTCATCTTCCAACCAGCGACACATGGGGGGCGAAAGTGTTTGCCTCGGCAAGTAACGGCCCTACACAGCACTGCAGTTACATGACCCCATTGAAACATTTTACTGGCTTTCTGCACAACACGAAAAACGTGTAATGGGAACTTTTCTCAGTGTCCTATAACTCTAAAAAGAATTTCAAAACGAACGAGACCTTGTCTATAATAGTCTAAAACAAAATACACAGTGTGATCCATAAGTCTCAGTACTGTTTTTTTTTAAAGAAGAGAACTAGAGCGATCTATCGGCCATCCCACTTACTAAGTACTATCAACCAACATCCGTTCACACACCAAGTTTCGTTTGTTTATCTTCGACAGTATACGAGTTATAACTTCTCTTGTAAAGTCCGTTTTCTTTATACGTCATGGATGTCGGAAATGAACAGAGTTGCCATAAATTTTTGTTTCAAAGCCGGTCTATCTGTGACAGAAACACTAGTATTGGTGCAAAAGGCTTATGGGAATGAGGCTCTGGACCGATCAAGCGTTTTTAGGTGGTATTCTCGATTTCGAGACGGAAGGGAGCTGGTAGAAGATGACGAGAGAGGTGGCCGTCCAAAATCGACTCTTACTGAGGTAAACATTGTTGCTGTTGCTGACTTGGTCAGAAATGACCGCCGAATTGCATCGAGAATGATAGCAGACTCTTGGAACTTCCCCAAGACTGTAGTTCTTCGGATTCTGAAAGAGGATTTGGGAAAGAGACATTTGTGTGCACGTTATGTTCCACACTTCTTGACACCTGAGCAAAAGGAAGATCGGGTCACATGTTGCCAAGACATCACCGCGATGGCCGATGCAGACCAAATTTTTGAAACAAAATTTTTACGGTTGTTGAGACCTGGTGTTTTGCCTATGACCCCGAAACAAAGCGTCAGAGTTCTGAATGGGTTGGTGAGACATCCCCTCGGGCGAAGAAACTGAAATTCCAAAGGTCCGGCATCGAGACCATGTTGATAATTTTTTTTCGACTCTCAAGGCGTAGCGCACAAAGAATTCGTGCCAGAGGGAAAAGCAGTAAATGCAGAATTTTATAAAGGAGTAACGGATCGCCTTCTGACGCGCATTTAGCGGGTTCGTCCAGCTGCGTTCTGCTGTCTATATTTCTTCTTGTTGCACGATAATGCGCCCGCCCACGAAGCTGCAAGTGTTTGCCAACTTTTGACCCAAACAAAATGTTACAACCCTTTATCACCTCCCGTACTCTCCAGATTTGTCTCCGCCAGACTATTTTGTGTTCCCCAAGTTGAAAATGGAGTTAAAAGGACTCGACTTTGCGGATGTTCCTGAAATCCAAGAAGCCGTAACTGATGAATTAAAGAAGGTCCAAAAAGAAGAATTTTCGGCAGCTTTTCAGAAACTGTACGACCGCGCAAAAGCCTGTATGTGTGCCAGTGGAGCTTATTTTGAATTAAAAGAGGTATGTGTCTTCCTCATATGTCTTCGATTTAAAAAAATCAATCCTAAAACTTTTGGACCGCACTGTGTATGGTTAGTGGACTCCCTTTGTAGGGCCGATATGTCTGCTAACTACACGTAAAATAATTTACCTTTTAGCTTCTGGTATACGGTGATTACTTTGGAGAAGCCGAAACATGTAGCTGAAATCTACAATTGCTACAGTAAAGTTGTGCATTGACGGATTATATTCTTTTGTTATGTATTTTAGAAACACAACGGGGATGCTAACCTTAAAACGCCTAGGCATTATTGCGGCGGCCGTCAGACACTTGGTCACTCGTGCGCTTGACCGCCGGCACGTTTAAGCCTATTACATTTCTCGTGTTGGACTTCACCTTGTCCAGCGTTTTGTGAAAATCTTTACTGTCGTGTTTTTGTATGACTTCTGCTTGCTGCCTGCATAATTTTGTAATAAAATCATACACACACACACGGGATTTTGACAGCTGCATGCAACTCGCGGTTCGGTTGGCGCCTTGGAAACTTGCACGTAATGCGGGGGAACCTTGTTTTGCAGGCGCAGCAATTTCAAATGACGGGTGTCTGCCCTTCTGCAGGACGGAGGGTTTTTTAATTTATAGTTCCCTTAAATGCATTCGCGACCCTTCCGGTGTACCGAGGTTGGTACTAAAAGGTTAAGGCGTAATTTTTGCATTACCAGTTATGATCTTCAGACAGCCAGCAAACAGACGGTAATATCTGTGACACGCAACACTCACACGTGGCAGAACATTTCGCCGCTTCACGCAATACAAAAAACGAGGTTATGTCTCTGACATGTCTTTACAAACCCGAATGGATTTTGTTCTAAAATTCTCTTCTATACACCACCGGTTTTCCCGTCTTGTTGGCAGCATTGCTCTACCCTTGTCCTCCCTCTGCAGTGTTGCAGCGGAAGTTTATTCTTCTCCAATTGTCATTGTAACATTTGTGAGGCCTGCACCGCTGGGGTCATCTGTCTTGGTAAACCACAGGAACCTTTCACAGATTTTATCATCACTATTGTAATTTGTTACCGCCACAGACACTCGTTCCACATAGCCAACGGTCGGTGTAGCAGCCCGCTGTTACAGCGAAGTGGTATGCTCTTCGAGCATGTTAATTATTTTATAATTGACCGCTTTCCACTGAAACGAGCAGGCGAGCGGGGATAGATCAGAGGGAAACTTACCCTTGAACATTGCTCATCTCCCTGCTGATTCGTGGAAACAGTCAGCAGAAACAAAACACCTTGTCATTCATCACCGTCTCTTTTCCAGTCCGTGTCTTCGGCTCACACTAGATTGTCCGCTGCAATCTGTATGGCTGTGACTCCCATCCTCCGATTCGCCGCCTTGACCACAGCTGTGTGCAGCTGACTATGAAAAATAAAAGACAGTGTGTGCCGCATTGCGTGGCGAGTTCGCTTGACCATTGTTGCCCTCGAAACGCAACAATACGTTCCTTTTTTTGTTGTTGTTGGCGTAGATGTATCTGACAGTATGAAAGTGTTGGGGGGTTTCTTTGTACGTGCAGCATTTGGCTGGCTTTGCTGTGTTGTGGAGCTGCAAAATATTTCGTACTGCTGTTAACAATAATAAGTATTAAATAGTATGAGTGTGTGTGTGTGTGTATTCTTGCCTTAGTTATCCGGTATGCTAAGCGCATACGCCATGTTATATTGCCGTCTGTGGCCTGTCCGTCTCTGCAGTAATTTTCCACATTGTCTCATTAACGGCGCTATTGTCAAAAAAAAAGTTACTGTACATAAAATGTGTGTTTTGATTTTCTGTACAATTTTGTCGGAAACGTTTCTCACAATTCAGCTAGATATCACCTATGTGCATAGGTCTTCATGTACAGTACCTGTTATTCTTGTCATATTTTAATTAAACTTTGAATTGTCTTGACATACTTTAGAAAAATTCACAAGAATCAAATTTGACGAAAATCGTCCAGTGGGAGCAGAGTTACACCATGCGGAAAAAGACAGATATGACGAAGGTAATAGTCGCTTTTCGCAGTTTTGCGAACGCGCATATAAAGTGACTTAAACAAAGAACGCTTAAACTCGTGTAACGATATACAATGGTGTTAAAGTAAAAAAAGCCAGAGGGCCTGGGAAGACGGTGGCTTGTTAAACACATTCAACTAATGTCAGAGCAAGATTCGCAAAAAGAAAATTTAGTTTCACCTTCGTTTCTGACCCCACCCCCCGGCGCCTCTTGTGCGGACGTTCTCCTGGATCGCCCCTAAGGTCACTTCATCACCCAACAGGTATTAGGGGCCATTTCCGCTAGGGTTATGTGAACCTTATCGCCCACTGCCATGTAATACCAAGGTTGATATGAATATGTGGAGGTATACCGTAACTTCCACTTGTTTCGTGGCGCTAAATTAAACTCTGGACAGCTTTACTTGTCATGTAAGTGAGACTAACAGTTGGGGATGTACACAGTGGCTGGGCAGGGCAGTGGAGCAGCACTGTTTCAGTTTAGTGCGTGTAACCGACCGCATGCTGTTGGTTAAGAGATGCCTACCGGTAGGCACTCTGTAACTGCGATACCGCTCTCTGAGCTTTGTACCTGTACCTGTACCACTTAAAGGCGGGATTTAGAAAGGGGACGGTATTAATGTCAGTATATTTTTGAGGTGGGGGGATCGCGGGAAGTTCATTGGTAGTAAATTTTGCAATGACCTTGCGGGTGGAGCCATTCTTACAACAGGCCATTGTTACTTTATGACCGAAAGAAAATCGTAAAAATTAAATACTGTGAAGCTTCCTGTGGGCCTGGATAGCTCAGTCGGTATAACGACTCGCTACGGGTTGGACGGTCCGGGGATCTAATCCCGGTGTGGGCGAAATTTTCCGCACCCGTCCAAACCGGCCCTGGGGCCCATCCAGCATCCTATACAACGGGTACCAGGTCTTTCCCAGGGGTAAAGCGGCCGGGGGGTGGCGACCACCCACCCCTTTATAGCGCCGAGGTTAAGGAAAGGGCAAGAGCTATACCTCCACTCCGCCTCTGGGCCTTCGTGGCCTGTTCTAGGGTGAACTTTACGTTTCCCGTGAAGCCTCATACCCTTACTGAAACGCTTTTTTGCACACTGTGCCTTGTCGATGAACGTGCAGAGTCGGTTGACATGTGAATAGCCAAGGAACAGTCAGGGACTGGACGGCATTTGTTTTCATCTTTATAAAGAAGAGCACCGACATGAGATGTAGTAGGGTAAGACATTCCGTGTCTTGTGGGAGATACGTGGACTTCTAGCCACTGTACTGACGGTAGAGCCATCGAAGCTGGCGGGTCAGTAAAAGGCTCAGTACAGTTTCCCACACTCTTGCAGGAAATACGTGAACAACCAAGCCACCAACCAACTAAGTGAGGGACCAGACTTTTGTGCCAGCAGAATGATAACTGCACAGGGTATTCTGCATGGTTTTGGGCTTCCGCAGAGAAGTACATGAGATCTGCGATCTTCTGGGATTTTACGCAGCGTATAGTGGCGTAATTCCTTAACGACGTTTCAGGACAACTAATTGGTCTCCTCTTCAAGGGTGAAGAAATCCAAGAAAGATTTGTCACTTCCACCGCTACTCAGCAACGATCGGCTAAGAAGGCATACGATAAACTTACAGGAAATCACAGCCAATAGTTGTCAGATAAAATAAAGAGCCTGTGTATAAAATATGCGAAGTTGTCTGGTTTCGCAGTTGCAAAGTGTTTCTGCCTAAACGTTCGCAGATATAATTTCAAAATTTTGCATTTTCGCCATATTTCAGTCTTTTTATTGCACAAGGAAGGTAGGCTGTTAGCACCACGGTGGGTGCGTACCACAGGTCACGGTTTTTCATTGAAATTTGGTACGTGCGCCCTGTCCTTAGAGGCTGCTCTACGTTTATTGCAGTGTTACATTTCATAGACAAGGCTGTGGGTTGGTCGAGTGACTCACCATGTTTTCTGCACAGACACGGGCCACATTTGTCTGTTTTCTCAGCGTTCACACCAGCTGTGCTGCACACTCAGCCAGGCTTTCTGACAAAGGAGTGCTAGAGGGTTTGTCCGCATCTGTAAAGGGCGCTATACACTCTCAGTTCAATTGAGCGATTTTACTGTGTGACGTCATACCTGACGGAAAAACTGAGTAAACTGCGCAGTTTTGACAGGCAATAGCGCAGGCCTCAGGACTGCCCTTTCCAGTCGTCTTTCACACAGAAAACTGCGCAGTTCACTAAGGAAATCCCACATTTTTCTCAGTTTGCCTGGCGACACCACGATGACATCATCTCAAGGCACTCCGTGTCTAGCAATTCATTCAGCAGATGAGCATAACATGATATATTCCTTTTCAAATACCACTTCTTACTCCGCATTTTACGTTTTCTTTTAGTCTTTTCGGATAACATTATGGCCGATGTGGCTAGCAAACAGCAAACGACAGCCTTGTTTTTATCCACCATAGCCACACGTACAAGAAGACACACAGAACTAACCCCAAAAAACTGACAAACCTGGTGGGAAACCTGTTGCATGCCAGAGAACATTCAGTTCAGTTTTTCGTGCAGTTTTTTTTTACACAGTTAAACTACACAGTTTAACTTAGGGTGTATGGTGCCCTTAAGGTTCCCAGGGTGTGAATCTGATCACCTGCAGGTAGTGGGGTAGATGGGAATACGTGGCGCTGTCTCCCTATACCACAGTGCATAACTACGGGCGAATTTGGCTGTTAGCTATATCACACTCTCAGTATGACGGAAAGTCGAAAACAGAACAGATTGTTTCGTGAGTGCAGTATGTGACCCTTTCATTTAGGAATTTCGAATACAAAATTGTGTTATAAAACTGACTTCCTACCTCACAGTAAACATTCAGTCTCCGCTGCAGGGTACAGCGTCTTAATACTTTGAAACTAATTCCTCCGTTCGAGAGATTAACACGAGATATAAGAGTCGATTACACGTATCTTCAGTTAGACTATCTGCTATACAGATATTCATCAGATTAAGATATTCATGTAATTATTAACTGGAATGTCAGGACTAAAACATGATGAGACAGTTTTCAAGTCTGCTGTAAGGAAATGTCTTCTTACATATGTTTGCTGTTGTATTGAATAATTCTTATCAAATGATAACTGTTGTTTATGTTTAGAAGTTTTTTTCTTTTTTTATCTCCTGATTGGCTGTGTCTTTCAAACTCCTACATTCACTTCTTCTGTATGCAATGTTTGATCCTGTATTTACTGTATTGTCTCTCCAACATACATTGTGTATATGCTTTTACAAAATATGTTTTTTGACTCAGTTGCGTTGAGCAGCCAGTATTTCCTGACATGTTTCATATTGGTCCGTCGATGGATGAATGTTGGATCAGTGAAATTTATGTATGTAGATATGTCTGTACGCGCGTGTGTGTGTTTTTTGTATGTATGTAATGTAATGTGATGTAATGTAATGTATGTATGTGTATGCATGTATTTTTTTATTTATTTATTGCATGCTCCATTACTGGGAGTAATAAATACTACATGTCTTATAATAATATTTACAAATACAATGTATAGAGATAGCTACATTGATTGTTTCATACTGTGAGGTTAACTTAATCCTCTTGGTATGATGGATTTAACACTTCGTTAAGTTTATCAAAAGAAATTTCGTTAGTAAATTTAACAAACACTTTAAAATGTTTCATTATTAATTTATTTTTACTTATTGGCCAAACGTCTGTCTTTAATACTGTTGATATTAAGCTGTCTCTATCCTTATTTAGCAACTTACATTCGAATAACAAGTGATCTGTTGTTTGGTCCTTGGTGCCACAAGGACATGTTGGTGTTTCAATTATTTTACATCGGGGCAAGTATGACCTTATATTGCCGTGCCCCGTTGCCATGGATGTGAAGTTATGGGTAATGCTTATTTTCATGTTTAACCTCTCAGCAACTACGGGGAAGTATCCTTTTGTGATTTTTTTCCTTCGTTATTTGGCCCCATTCCCTTTGCTACTTCTCGACACTTATCTCACCAAGTTCATTTAGAACTAAACTTTTTGGAACTTTCTTGTAGGATTCTTTGATGTCCGCGTTCGTCGTTGCCTCCTTTGCGAGTGTGTCGGCTAGCTCTTTTCCCTGGATCCCGACGTGAGCCTTGACCCAGCGGAATTGAATTTTCCAGTTTGTTTTTCCCATCTCCGTCAATTTCCGTCTTATTTCTTCAATAAGGAATGTGTGGACGTTGCGATTTTTAAGCGAGTCCAGTGTCATTCGGCTTTCTGTGTATATGGTGGCCGTCTTCTGTTTGTAGTTTTTCTGTATACTCTAGTGCTCTCACTATCGCTAGCTGCTTGGCTTGATTGTTGGCGCATCTTTTGTTTAACCTGTATTTTAGACCTTTTGTGTGTTTACCTGATCTGAATATGGCTACGTCTGCGCCTACCCCCAGTTCTGACTTGCGTCTGTCAGTAAGTATTTGAATTGTACTTGTCTCCTCATTGTTTTCTGTAAGGAAGGTTATCGTTTCTGCGGGATGATGCCAATGTCTAACTCCCATGTCACGATCCACCAGTGCTTCCACTTTTGTGCTACCTTTGGTTAGTTGGTAGAATTGAAACGCCTTCTCTGTTTTAATGGCAATGGGATCAATCCTGTCAGTATGCAGAGGGCTTCGTTCGACACCGTACGGTATGCCTTTGCGATTCTAATATTTATAAGTCTTTGTACTCTTACTAGCTTTGATTTGTAACTAACTTTATCTATGGGGGGTTTTTTTTTCCACAATGGTGCTCCGTATAAAAGGAGAGGTAGTGTTCCTTCTGTTTATATTGTCTTCAGAGCCGCTTGTTTGAGCCCCCCAGTTGAGCTTTGCCGATTTAGAAAATGCAGTTTATGTGTTCTCTAAATGTGAGCTTACTGACGAATATTATGTCCAGGTACTTCAGACTGTGCACTTCAAGTAGAGGTTTGTTATTCTGGTATATTTCAAGTTCTTTTCGTTCTTTTCGCTTTCGTCTTGTCATAGGCATTACTTTTGGTTTTTGTTCATTAAATCTGATTTTGTTTTCTTTCGCCCATGCTGAAATTTTGCTGAATTCAACATTGGCGATGTTCTCTGCTTCTCTAATTGATTCTGCTTTTATCATGATTACCAAGTCGTCTGTAAATGCTACTGTTTTCGAATGTTTAGTGTATCTGAAGTTAAGAAGGGAGTTGTATGTTCCAGAAACCGGGTCCACAGCATGACCCTTGTGGGCAACCTTTGGTAATGTTCTTTTCCATTTTACAGCTGTTAATTGATACTACTGCTCTTCTTCCTCTAAAGTAGTCTTGCGTGAGTTGGTAAAGATTCTTGGGGCATTTGGCATCTCTCAGCCCCTTTAGTATGGCCGGCCACCATGCCGCGTCCAATATATTTGTATGTATGTATGTATATATCTGCGTTTGTGTGTGTGCTTTTGTGTGTGTGCGTTTGTGTGTGTGTGTGCGTGCGTGCGTGTGTGTGTGTGTGCTGGGGGGGGGGCATGCTTCTGAACCTGAGAAGCAGAAGGGTGTAAGTCAAGTTTCATCATATTTGAGACAATACACATATTTTCTCAGACCAGTGTGATTTAATGCTGTTCAATTCTAAGCCCATCTACTCTTGGACATTATTTGGATTTACAGCCATCTATGTGTGAAAGAACTTGAAATTCTAGGAAAAACACTGCTTGTTTCTAAAAAATGATAAAATTGGACTTAAACCCTTCTGCTTCTCAGGCCCGGAAGTGGAGTTGGTTGTGTGATCATACAAAACACATAATTATACCCTGTGGGTAAAATGCAGAGTGGTACATACACGTACCGAGTGGTATGTATAGCAACCATCTAACTGTAAAGGGATAAACTCCAAGATTAAGATACTGTTATGAACTGTGAAATGATAGCACAAATTTTACATTCGCTCCTTAGTAGCACTTTTAAGGGATAAACCATACACTGTTGGATACGAGAAGTGCGGTTCAGAACGTGTGGTTCAGAATCGCGTGTGGTCTGTAGATCGCCCCATTTTTGTTTGACCCAGAACCTGGGCCGTGTGTGTACTTACTTTTTTGTCTGTTTGGTTTTCAGGGAACGAGACATGGAAGCGAAACTCATAATTCAGATGGACGGCAAGAAGACAAGAATACTGAATTCTAAGGTACGACATATCATTTAGACCTTCGCTCTTGTGCGATGCTACGCGGTGTACGTTGATATTTGGGAGGCAGACAGTACAAGCAGTTTATCTTAGACCGTTTGAACCATGAAGGTGGGACGGATGGGTTGTCCCGAGACGTCGGTAACCAATTGCCAGCCTACGCCGGGTAACATTCCAGAATAGCGAAGGTCTCAACTAAATCGCGGCTGAAGCATGAGATTTTATATTTCATTTTCATACTGCTGGTTGATTGTGTGATTGTGGCGTGTAATGTGACCAGGAATGAAATATGCTATCAGGAACTGCTGGTGATTGGCATTTTGGCGCTAGAGTCACGTTGGTTAAGGACCGTCATAGTAGGAGAGGTTTTTAATGCATACAGAGAGACTCTCGGGATGTGTTTACGGGTGTCCCGTTTATCATGTCCCCGAGCACGGTAGATTTATCGCATAATAAGCCTGAAACTACCGGGAAATCACGTGACAGCTGTCATGATCAGGGACACTGTAAAAGAGACACCAAATGCTGGGGTGAGAGATCACGCTCTTGCAAGATCTTTGTTGCCAGGACGGACGGAACAACCGGACTGATGTCTCTGCCACCAACATTATACAGACTGTCGATCCCAGCCGAGACATTTAAACATTTAAACGTTATAAATAGGACAAACCATTCGGTGTGGTCACTGGGTCACGGGCTGGACGATCAAGGAACCATGTGGTTCGATTCCCAGTAGGGGTACGAGATTATTTTCCGTTCTAAAGCACATCTCCGCGCATTGCAGTTTGGGAGCGCCAGGTTTCCTGAAAATCGGCTCGGCGACTGTCATAGTTTTGCTTGCGTACCAATCCTTTCCTGTATTTCTTGACCGATTTGGGTGACATTCACTCTAGAAGCTCGGAACTTGATGTGATCCAGCATTAATCTCAGTCTACCGATATACACGGAGGTGACGTTTACGCGACAGCATTTTGTAATGAACGCCCGTGCCGAATGTCATGAAAATACGACACGCTTTAGCTGCCGGGAGCTGGTCACTGACAGACATGGTGTGCGCTGGCCTGTACATAGCAAACAAGTACGTTGTCTTGAGTTGCAAAAGGCGTAGGGTGTAGTAAAGAGGCCGCTTGGAAGACCTAGGTATAGACAGGAGGATTGTATTAAAATAGATCCCTAAAGAAATAGGATGGGAGGGTGTGGATTGCGCTGGCGCAAGAAAAGTGGCGGGCTGCTATGGACGGGTAGTACATTAGGGTTCAGTGATATGCGGGTGATTTCCTGACCAGCTGGAAGACTGTTAGCTTCTGTAGGACTAGTCTGCTGCATGTAATTAGGTGGTTATGGGGTGTGATACTACGTGACATGCACAGGCATACTGGGTCCTCATGACCCCCAAAGTCCCACCCTCAATAGTTTAAGCACGTTGGGGCTACCCTTAATGTTTACTGCAACTCTTTGCCGAACTGGGTTGCTGCAGACTTCAGCAAACGTGATTAGGACTTCATTAATGTGGAAGATTCAAATCTTCTGGGATGTGAGTTTTAACCTTGAGGATTAAGGCACTGGTACTCTGTAGCGTCGGTGTTTACACACGACACATCTATGGCCAGACCAAGGGGCGCGCCAGCCGGGTACCTGCCCTGGGTGCCGAACTATAAGGAGTGCTTCGACGTCACTGGAATAATCGAAAAAATGGTGCTGTAAGTTTCCACGCTCGAAAGAATTTCCCAAAAAATTATCCACAGTTTGGACACGCGCCCCCAGAAAGTTTAAGCCGTATCGGTTTGAAGGGGCGCCAGATTTTGTTAGCCTCACGGAGCGTCCCGATGCCACGGGCCGCCCTGGACACAGTGCCACATCAGGGAAGACATGAATTTCCAAGAACACCTCACCCCATCTCACCTCCTGCACTAACGTCGCCACATCTGTCCCTTGTGCTGTGCTTTTATACTGCGTGTAATTAGTGATGATGTGGGCTAGATCACTGTATGCTAACCTGTGCCAGACCAAGGCGATTCTATAGAACAGGTACACGTCGTAATTGTGATGAGTAATGGTCTTGTGACAGACAGTCGCGGCCACACCACTGGCTCGTCTGTTCACGTGACAGGCTTCCCGTGCAGACGGCAGACGGTGTTAGTCTGTTTTTGGATGTATGGAATTCGGTGTTTGTGGTGTGAAGAAATTTAGAGTATTGAATTACGGGAATACCCGGCGAATTCGGTTCAGAGTATAGTCATGCCGTCTGCTGTCTATAAAAACACACGATTGAAATACACAGAACCATAATTTTACCTCTTGTTTTGTATGGGTGTGAAACTTGGTCTCGGAGAGTAAGGGAGTAACATGGTGTGAAGGTGTTCGAGAATAGCTGAGCAAGATGTCTGGGTCTGAGGGGCTGGAAGTGACAGGGGACCGGAAGAGTCTGCATTAGGAGGAGCTTTGTGATTTGTACTGCAGACCAAATAGGCCGGGGTGAGCCGATGATGGAGCATTAGGTGGACGGGGCATGTGGCATGTTTGGGGTAGAAGATAAATGCGTACATAGTTGGCAGTTAGACCTGAAGAAGACACCACCATACCCCTGTACGCAATTGCCCGTTTCCCCCGATGTGCCACATGTCCACACCATCAGTGATTTGTAGGGAGTATAAATCCAGCTTCTTAGTCTGCGAGACTCAAATGCAGCCTTCGTTAGATCTTTATTTGCCCCCACTCCGTGTTCAGATTACATAGTGGAGGAGGCAATGGTTCGTTTCAGTTTCGTTGTTTTAAGTACTGGGAAAACAGGGCAGGTTAAGCGCAGTTTATAATGTGTTGGGTGTGCTGATGCGCGGGACCGCCATTTTATCAACACTGCAAATGGTGGCGTAGGACGCAGAATTAACCAGAGCGTTCTGTACTTCCAGAATTGTATACGATTTCACGGTACACGCGTCAGTAATTTCATTTACCTCCACAATACAAGCAGGAATTTTCCTGGACCGATTTTCACGAAAACGTGTTCATCAGTTTACTAGCATGTACAGATCTTTTGTACAGATTTTCACAGTAGTCGGGCAATAAATGTGGAAAGCACGAAAATAAAAGTCCGTTACGCAGTGAAATGTGGCATACACAGCGACGATTTTCACGAAACTCGCAATCATCCGGTGTATTTTTTGTGAACATCGGCTTCACTCAGTTTCATCCAATCGGACGAAACTGTAGAAAATATGGTAAATTTAATTTATGCCCTGAAGTAAAGAATTGCGTTTCCCGCGCCAATTTTCACGAAATTCGCAATAGCTGAGTAATATTACCTACGTGGAGATATTCTGTCCCGAATTTTCGCTAACTGGCGCCTATATTTCTTAAGTTAGTGGCTATCTCTCCTGCCAGACACGTGGTTGCCCATCAGTATGAGGAAGTGCGACAGTTCTGGGTTGCACCGACGCTGGGGCGACGATCTCTATCCTCCGCGTGCGTCAAACGTCGTCCCCGTTTGGTTCGGTGCCTTTTTCAGTGTTACATTATCACAAGTGTTGTCTTCATTCGGCACTGACAGAGCGGAACCAGCAGTGCGAGCATGTGACGTAGTTACGCCTGACCGTAGTAGGTCGTGGCGGTAGCAAGTGTCGTGATTAGCGCTCTGCTGGTTTAACTGTCTGTTCGTTGTGTGCGGTAAATGTGCACTGTAGTGAAGTACCATGCCAGGAATTACTAACAGTAGAGTCTCGATGTTCGGGATTTCAAACTTCCATGATCGCCCTTTCTAATACCATTATTTCACCCTATCGTGACTGGTCCTGATAAAGCGAGATAGACCACGTGGCTGGCGAGTCGGCTTCCCACACTGTCCTAATTTTTATTTCTGGTGCATCATAAAGTCTTGGAACCAAATAGATACTGTGAATTGAAAGTGCGTTCCGATGTTCGTGACGGTTACCGGTCAGTCACGAACATCGGCATCTCCTATATAGGGGAGTGGAGGCGTAATATCGGTCGTTTTAACCTCCGGTGCAAGGTAGGGGTGAAGGATTGCACACCCAGACCATTATAATCCCGGGTGTGGAGCCACCGTTGCACGTAGGACAGAAGGCTGGCTGTGCCTCATAGGGGGTGTGGAAGGGGTGGTGAAGACGAAATATGGGCCCCGCTGGGATTCAAACCGTGGTCTTCCAGTCGGTAGCTTGGCCACTGTACTGACTCAACTGCTGAGGCTCGCAATGCGCAACAGTCCTCGTAACTGATTGGGTTTTTAAATAAAACGCGAAGAAGTGATCGGTGGATTCCTCACGCAGTTGTGCCGGAGTTTGAAAAATGTAGAGAAGGGGAAACAGTAACATTTTAGTAGCGGCAATGAAGCGAAAATTTTCTCTCCCAAATTACTAGTTATTAAATACTTCTTCCAGCCGCAGTAAAATTATTGATCGCTGGCTGAGAAACAGTAGCATAAGTCACGTGTTCTAAAAATAACCTTGAGAGTAGGAGCCGTTTTCCCTACAGGGAAGTTGCCTCGTTTATTGCGTCCGACTATCGTGCGCCATTTCTTGACGCCCATTTGTTGTACGGAAGGTGCCCAATGGTGTCGGTACCCGTCCAGCACCAGCTAGGAGTCTGACAGTTCCTAACCCTTTAAAGTCAAAAAATAAAGTTCTTTTGTAGCTTATGAACCCCGATTTGCAAAAGAGCATGGCTTTTGGGAATGTTGCCAGTCTCCCTCCATTTGTGCTTGTGGGAAGAGGCGCAGAAGATGAGTATGGAGGGTTGGTGGAGTGTTAGTGTTATGTTCGGGTGGCACTTTGTCAACCACAGATTTCACATGGACTGGCCTGGGATCGAGCCAACGCTCCTGCGGCTAGAGGCCGGCTGCTGAACTGAGTCTGAATTACGTAAATACAGCATACGTCAAAGACTGCCCGTACCGCGCAGTAAACACTCTCCGTCTCGGTTTTACAAACCAAACCAGTCAGTTAATGCTGTATAGGGAAATAATCGTAGTTTGTTCTCTGATCCATACAAAACACATAAATACACTGTGTGGGCAGAACGTAGAATTTTGAGTGTTAAACTGGCGGTACATATAGTAACTGCTGGGCTGTAAAGGGTAATATCTAATGCAATGTGATCGCGACTTAACAGAACGCAGAACTCGACAACAGTGTGTCTCAACTTTTTTTTTTGTGTGTGTGCCATGAATCCTGTCCAAAGTTTAACTAACTTTGGGGACGCCTTGCCGAGAGAACTCGGCCGCCAAGGCAGGAGACTGTATTAACATTTCAAGCTGGAATATATACAAATAAGCTACCCTTTTATTGGGTTCCTTAAAATTGTATTGCAACAAGAATCACGAGAGTAAACTAAGGAAGAAGGTGCATCATGCGAGATAGGAGGTTCAGCGGTGATGCTGAGAATTCAAGTCTTCTGAGATGTGACGCTGTGTCGTTTGATGGGTATTTCTTGGTGTTTCGAAGGATCATTGCAATAAAGCAACACTGAAATATAGGAGACTGTTTATCAAGCAGTGTTATCTGTGTTCCTATAAAGTTATTCAAGTGGCGGACTTTCTAAGAAACACTGAAATACAGGAGACTGAATGTTTATCAACCAGTGTAATCTGTGTTCCTCCATATGTGTACAACAAAGATAACGCTGGTTGCAAGGGATGGGAAGGAGCACACGCAAATCATCTGACGCATGTTACCTGGTGCATGCATGGGCTGTAGAAACAGCTGATGCGAATCCCTGTGTTAGAGAAAGCAAGACTGCCAACATGAAATTTGTACGTGAAACTCCCTAAAGCTCTACAACATGTTGCAAAGTGAAACAATAGAGTCGTAGAAGAGTAGAAAATAGGGGGTCCAGGATCATCCCCGACTGGAATACTAGGATCAGGATTCGAACACGCATTCGCATACACGCACACATCCATCCCCACTTCCCCCCGACACCATTTCCAACCATTCCCCACCCCCCCCCCCTCCACCCTTTTTACCTGTCTTTTTGCAGGAAGTAACAAAAAAATTAT
>Ga0136643_10006807_pt1 | contig 16422 bp, 15 predicted proteins | sample TergutLab28metaG_FD_96883 | JGI IMG/M metagenome (GOLD analysis project Ga0136643, IMG submission 96883) | Labiotermes labralis P1 segment gut microbial communities from Petit-Saut dam, French Guiana - Lab288 P1 (version 3) (version 3) | ecosystem: Host-associated > Arthropoda: Insects >... | reverse complement strand
GGATTTTATGTACGTCATGTTTGGCATGCTGACTGCTGAAGCTGGCCGATCATGTTCTTTGTTACGTATGTTTGTGTTTGACCAGCGAATGTAAAGTATTCTGTAGTGTGTCTGCCCGAGTGTTGTTTGTACTGTTATAATTGTACTGTTCTCTTATTTATTGTACGCTGTTTCCCTGTGGCAGACTGATGCCAAGTGAGTGGTTCATGTATGATTATATTTGTTACGTGCATTATGATTGGCGCAACAAGAAGTTCATGTTTGCTTTCAATGTCACTAACCTTTCTATTATATTGTTAATTACCTTTTGCTTATCTTATTCTCTGTCAAGTTAATAATATTATCACTTGGTAAATTTCTTGTGTCTTTTTGCATTGTATATACTGACCATTTACCACAGGGCCCCCACTAATCAGGATTCGATCGCTCAAAGAACCGAGGGCGAAATTAATGCCAGCCCTCGGATTGATACCCAGAGTACCTTGTCGGTCGGTGGAGGCATCCGAGGGCTCAATATGACAAACCAAATAAAGGAAATTAAAAAAAAAAAAATGGCCTCTGGTAATTACCTGGAGTTTGTCCTACAGCATGTGTGTGAACGTGAGCGGGACTCATTTTCCGACTGACTGGAGTCACTGTGGAACTCTCCATCTGGAGATGAACTAGCACTGTCTTGCCTTTCGACTGTCGTCACTTTTGCAGAAAGATGAAGCTTGGAAGACTTGCGGGCCGAAATAGAAGATCTGGACTCTGTCTGCAATAATGGAACCTAAAATAAATTTGATACAAACAACACCTACAAACACATACCGTATATCAAGATTTGTTGGACAATTACAAAAACAGAAGTCACCATATCATAATACATTTTTTTTTGAGCTGTTATGCATAACACAACACTGCCTTCTTCATGAATCCAGCTGTGGTTCTTTTGATCATCATGGTCTGCAAATGTGTATCAACTCTAAAAACACATCCAAAGCAGGAGCTCCCACTCAGCCACATTCCTTCACTTCCTATCGTGATGATGGTGGTTAACGTGAGAAGACCAACGGCTGAACACAGTCATGCTATAAGACTGCGGTCTGCTGGAAAGTGACACCAGATAGTCTGCCAAATACCTGCCTCTGGAATATTGGTTGTATCCGCTACATTAAATGCCATCAAATCCCACAAAAGCATAACCTCAATATTCACAGCTGTAACAGCCTCAAATCTGACCCCTGTCTTGTGGAATTGTTCTGCTATGAACAGTTTTGTAAACAAAGAGAAAAATCACAAAACTAAACCCTTACTGTAAAGTTCATTCACCAACAAACGCATAACATATAACAATAATTTTTTTACCGAATTTTAACCTAAATATAACTTTAGCTAGGCTCTAATGAAGGCTCCCTGATGATGGTCGTAGACTGAAACATGTGGAAGCAAGCCAAAGTGATTTTTAATGTAAATTTTAAAACTTTGTCAAGTTTAATAAAGAGTGCATTTGTTGGTGAATGAACTTTATAGATAACAAAATGCATGGTCCAATGATTAAACAAAAATAAGCCCTTACTGTATTCAATATAGCCTCTGGGCGAACACTGCTGCAAGGATGAAAACAATACAGAAAAACTTACCACAGTCTGTGGATCCACACTGACTATACTTGCAGTTCTTATCATTGGTGTCTGATGTCGTGTCTTGGTTTGAATTACATAATTATATTCATACTGGTATACATCATTACGAGGATCCCATGGACGAAGATCTGCATGCTTGTACATCCAGTGACCCGAAATAAGATCCTGTAATGCGAAATATTTGTTTCTTGTGTTACTGAACCTCTAAGACTCATTCATAAACACATTTATTCAGTGTATGTGTACAGACATCTACTGCCATGTGAATTACACACACACACACAATTTTTCATTCTCAGCATGTTAACTGCCATAATACTGCTTTTAATTTTGTTTTTGATCTCAGGCCAGAATTTTGAGATGTCATTTTTAGGCACATTTGCAAAATTGTAAAAAGCAACTATTTGCCTCATCATGTCTGTCTGTCTGTCCACCCATATGGAACAACTTGGCTCCCACACTGGATGGATTGTCATGAAAATTGATATTTGAGTATTTTTAAGAGAATCTGTCATCAAGAAAATTCAAGTTGTATTAAAATCTGACAAGAGTAACGAGGCAATTTACATTAAGGCCAACATACATTCACAATAACATTCTGATCAATTCTTCTTAAAATGAGAAATATTTCAGACAAAAGTTGTTGAGAAAATCAAAACATATACTTCATGTTTAATAACATTTTTCAGCTAGTCATTCCTTTTATCAGATGAAGTGGAAAAATGTGGCACAGGCAGACTGGCCACATATGACAATATTACAACGAGCATGCACTCTGCATGCTGGATAACTAAGGCTACAGACACACACTCAGAATATGTTATATTTATTGCTTTTCCACAGCAACAGTGGTTACATGAACACACTTCGATGTTACATTATATGTACATTGCCTGACTTGTTACACTGCTGTGAATGTTTAGACTCTGATTCAGTGTTTCAGTAGCCACAGGCCATAGCAAACATGCTTCCCCAAACAGTGCATACAACTAGTGGCACACATCACCACGCAATGCAGCAGACTCTCCAGTGTCTTCCACAGAGCGAGGTGCAACTATCTACAGCATACACCAGTGACAAGCACAGCAGCAGGAACAACATTCTGCTAAGACACATGTCCTCTGTGGCAGTCAATATGTTACAACAATTTTGACTGACTGCGTCCTCTCTCCACACTTGCTACAAATCTGTCAGTGAGGTACAAAGAAAATGGAGACACGCAAACAGTACCTGCTCAAAATACTTCGGAACCCATTCTAAACACTTCATTTTGCGTTCTTTGGCTGCCGCACGCTGGGCTTCCTCTAAAGCAGTCTTTTCCTCTGTTGCTGCAACCTGTTTAATTCAGGAAGTAATATGCAAATAAAGTACATAAAGCACAACAATATGCCTTGTATGAGAAGACTTTTGACTGTACTGTTATGATACTACTACAATCAGGACACACAATCTGCACTATTTTCCAGTATAACTGCCCTTCCTAATAAGGCATTTGTCCCATCATACAACAAGATTATCCCTGCCCTTGCAGAAGAAGTTTTGGTTCTACTCTGACAGCCTCTGATGTTGTTACACATTTCAACATATATATATATATATATATATATATGTATATGTATGTGTCGAAGTGCCTTACGGAAAGGTGTTGCCTTAAAAGGCCTAAACAGGCAGAAATGGAATGTATGTGGCTTCAATCACGAGCATGTTCAGAGATGCTGAATAAAATACCAGACAGCACATAAATGTGTTACCTTACTTTACAAACCTCCCTCTTACAGAACTGCAGTTCACATAAATAAAATCCTCATATAATCTTTGTGCTTCAATAACAAATAATAATTGTACTGGAAACCATTAGGCCTGATAAAACTTACTAATCTCATTACTAACATCTAATGCTCTTCTCAAGGAAACAAGAAAGAAAGAAGATACAAAATTAAAAGAAAAATGTCCACCCAGACAAAGGACAATTTCAGGAAAATAATTAACCTTTGGCTTATGGCCTTTAAAATGCCAGGTTTCTGCTGTGGCCAGAGCATTATTCTACTTAAATGACTACTGTGGGACATGTGTTCCTGTTCAGACAAAAAGGATGTACGTTTAACAGGAAAATGTTGTGATGTTCAACCAACCACTAATCTTTCAAAGAAATATGTTTACATATGCAAACGGGCAACAAGAACATTTAAGAGTTTAATTGAATTTTTTCGCTGCATCATCTCTGTCTTATTTTCCACAGAATGCCATTCATTTCATAATTTTTATCTTGTTCTGTCCAAGTGATATGTTCTCCATAAACAATGCGCAAAAAATTTAAATATTAACCTGGTCATTTAAAGGTTAAATGTTAATGTTTGTTAATGGCCATAACAGACCAACCAGGCTCCAAAACAGAAAAAGATGAGGATCAAGAGGCCTTAAAAATTATGCCAAAATCCTACATGCCAAACTGGTAACTTGTTTTCCATTCCAAACATACAAGTGCTGACAACAGGATAAAAAACAGTGTTTACCTGGTCATCTCGAGCGATTGCTGCTGACACATGCTGCCACAAATGTTCAGACTCAAACTCTCCTTGCTCATCCACTGGCACAGTGAACCGTTTCAGTCTCTGGGAACGAACTTCTGGATTTGGTTTCCAAAACAGTTGCTCCTCCTATAACACAAGGCATTGCTGCAGTGCTGTTACAGTCAAATTCTAACTCAGGACTACATTCCTAAATATTATACAATGTGACAAAAAGTTTTCAAAATCACCATCATTATTCCTTATTTACTTATTATTCAAGTAATGGCAGTTTCAATATCTCTGATTATACAGTAACTGATAGGATAATTACTGAATAATGAACTGTAAAGGATGTGGAAGGAGGATGTCATGGCATAAACTGACATGGCACATATATGTAATTCACAAACGGTATACTGAAATTTGCCTGGAGGGACCAATGAATAAATTTTAGAAAAATCAGTATGAGTGACAGGTTGTGTCTGACTTTGACTGTACACAAACAATCTCTATTTGCAAAAGACACATACTTCACAAATGTAAATGTTTCTTAAATTATACTGCTTATTAATACATAATAAAAATTAACATTTTTGCCCCTTATAGAGCAGTCTTTATTACCCTTCGGTTAAGAAGGCAGTTCTATAGATATTATGAAATGCTTTTTAATACTGTGGAGCTTCAAATTAGCATTGCAATGTATTTACCCCTGTTCGCCTGTCTTTAATGAAAATGCTGCCATCCCAGTAACCTTCTATAGTGGCAAGAGTCTCCTTTCCCAACTTCAGCCGGCCAGATATTGCATTTGTTTGCTCTGCACCTCCGAGAAATGGCTGATGTAACAAACATAAGAAAAAATAGCACTGTCACAAGAATTTCAAGACCAAATAATTTTCTCCTTGAACTATACATTTGATTTTACTTGAAAAATACAAATAAAGACATCAATGATAATTTTTTTATTACTCCATTCATCTGGAATAAGATGCCACATAGCATAGTGGGAAGTTACAGATGTTATAGAGAAATATACTATCTCCACATGCACAGTGACCTTGAATTGAAGGCAGCATCCAAAAATCTGAATTTCCTATTCAGTGGCAAACCAAAATATGCCAATATTGGCAGAAATACACTAGACTGATATATTTCTGTAAAGATAGATTGTTGTGCAGACATTTACTGAAAACGTGTTCAACAATCTGACGTTCAGGTGACCGTGCATCGTGATAAATTCTTATAATAAAACCAACTAGATGCACTTATTTCTCAAATTTATTTTTGGAATAAAACTCTACATGTTTTGGACAGTTCCTCTGTCCATCATCAGGAGTTTTTCACTGTACACACAGCAATGGTATATGTCAGCAATACTGCAAGACATACACCATTGCTGTGTGTACAGTGAAAAACTTCTGATGATGGACAGAGAAACTGTCTGAAACATGTAGAGTTTTATTCCAAAAATAAATTTGAGAAATTAGTGCATCTAATTGGTTTTATAATAAGAATGTTAAACAATGCACTGTTTCCTGTGTTCAGACGGGCAGTATTTTTTCCAATTGTCTTGTGATACTGTCAGTATATTGACTATAAAGTGTCAATGGTAGATGAATATGGAGCACTGGTGGAATGATAATAGATGGGGCAACACCTAAGTACTCAGAGACAAACCTATCATAGGGCCAAATGGTCTACCACAAATCCCACACGAACTGTCCTGGGATCAAACCTGAGCCACTAAGACTGAACCACCGTGTGCCAGGGTACAGCGCAGACAATGTCAACAGGCATATTTCCAAAATCCTGAACATAACACATTACAGTCACTGGCAGTTAAGATTCAACCTGTCAACATAACCATAACTGTTATCATAGTAATATTTACAAACCTTCAATTTAAATTCAATTTCAGTTCTATAACCAGTTTTATCACAGTCAATGCTAACTTTCCCTCCAAGTTCCATCGTGAGTGTGCCCATGAGGATGCCTTTACAATGTGCATAGGGAATGGTGATACTATAGTCTTCACCACGGGGCAACAAAGTAAGTAAAGCCACACCATCTAGAATTGCCGATGTGGAGTTGCCTGAAAATTACATACAGTCTTACTTAAGCAAATATACAGCAAGCATAATGGGCATGCAGAAATTTAGATGTAATATTTCAGGTTTTCACAACAGTGTTGCTGAAGAATTGAGTATTCTTGGATGCTAGGTAAGATGCTGAGTAAATAAATTTACTCAACCCAATGTAACATCCCAGAAGACTAAATTTTCAGGAATTAAAACATTAACATTAACAGTCCATACCATAGAATTTGGACTTTGCCAGTATAGAAGCACTGATGCAGAAACCATCTTGCCGGTTTGTCACATAAAATGCAGAAACTGGTGGATGATGAGAGACCTGCAATCAAGTAGTAACAATTTTATGTAATCCAAACCATGCATTTTCTTTATTCCATACATTAAAAAAAAAAAAAATGCACTAATTAAAATACAACAAAACAGATCACAAAACACACTTCATATCAGATGCCAACACCAAGGTGCCATCAACGGGGAGTTTATCAGCAACAAAGTTTTGTAGGTGCAACAAGTATTGCAGGTACCACTGAAATGCTTGTTGCACCTACGAACCTTTGTTGCTGGTAAACTCCCCCATGATGGCACCTTGGTGTCAAAACATGTACGTGTTGGCACCTGATATAAAGTGTGTTTTGTGATCTGTTTCACTTTATTGTAATTGGTGAATTGTTAGTTTTTTCCAAAAATTGGGAAAGTCAGTACAAGTTACAAAACCTACGCACAGCAAGGACCTGTAATGCACGGGCTCAGTTATTACCAGTTATTTACATATCTAAAAAACTTTAACATTTCTGGTAAACACGTAATGGGAGTAAAATACACGTTCCATTTTTCTCTCCCACACTCTTCTTTCAGATAAATATTTGGCAAGTTAAGCATGAATTAACTCTTGATCTACATAACAAAACATGCATCAGTCTTCATGCAAAGAGTCCAATACTGTTACCTATATTTTTTTTGTCAGCAAGAAGAATAGAAAGACACAAAAGTGGAAATAACCAGGAACAAATATTTGGAGCATCAAATATCATCTGAAGAGTATGTCATAACAGAAATAAAGATTAAGAGCTAAGGTGATCCTTTCTGAAAGGGGGAACAGTGGATCAAGCATAACACAAAGGCCTACAGTGAGAATATACATGAGCACATTCACCTGTTCAGCCAGGTAGAATGTCCGGGAACCATTAGGATGCTTCCAGTAACAGCGAAATGTCTCCCCTAGGATTGGATTGTAAGGTTTCTTCAGGCCTTTTGGTTTCTTGTAGAAGCCTGAGAGGTACCATTTCACAATGCCCTTCATCCTAGTAAATGCATCGTCCTCTAGTACAGCTCTAGAATACACATCAATACATCACTTACAGACATACTGTCCTCAACTTACAAGAACAGCTCTGACATTGACAACTTGGATAAGGTCCCTTATCTGCAAGCTAATCTTGCAAAGAAAACATACAGTTCCTATGAAGAACCTAAGTCTTGTTCATTGCAACAGTCACTTCCCACTGGATGCAATATGTCAGGTGATCACTTTACAACAAGACTACAGTCAAATTTATGGACAGTTCCAACCAGACAGAAGACAACAGAAAATAACAGTATTATCTTGTACAAACGAAACACACCTGCACTTCAGCCCAATTTATTTTTAACTGGAATACATCAGGTAGAGGTCATAAACATCTGTCTGACTTCCCACACTGCCACCACTTCCAAGGTCAAAGCTGTTCTCATGAGTATAAAAGAGTATATAGCCCATAATAAGACTAATACTTTTCCTATCGTATATGTACAATTCACAAAAATTAATAAATAGATATGTATAAATAATAAAATTTAACACATATTACACTTACAGTTTATGTTCAATATGTGCTGTTCAGTAAAAATGATACACAACAAATTTCTCACAAAACATGGATTTCACACATCACACAAAGCATGCAGAAACTTAACAATATTGTACAGAGTTTCACAATGTACCAGCCGTTGCTGTTGCATCAGAACAGTTACTAGATGCTTCTAGCCTTTGGCATTAACTATGGCAAGTTCTACATTCTCCTTGAAGGACCCTAAGGATTTGGGAGCTTCCCAGTGCGACCAAGAACCAAGCACATATGTGCACAGACATTGGCTGGCTGGCCATACAACAGGGCCTGAGCTCACGCATGGGTTCAATATGGTTTAACCAGCAAGTGTGCGTGTGCGTGTGTGTGTGTGTGTGTGTGGGGCACAGCCTACAAAGAGCAACAGTCTGGCCAGTGGTTTCGAGCCTGCAAAGTGTGAAAACACACAGCCAGCAAGTGCAAGCAGTGGAACTGTGACATGAGGACACTGAAAGCTGCAAAGTGTGAGAGACTGACAGTGCATGTATAGGGTATGGCTGATTGAGGTGGCAGCAAATGACCACAGACTTGGTTTGAAGATAGTGGAGTTCATTAAAATGTGATTCCATGTAAGTAATTTTTTAAAATCTACTACGTGCACAACTGCAGTGTCCATAAACACTGATAATTTGGAACTCACGCTTATTCCTTGCACTATAAAGAATGCCTATCCTCAATACTTTATATAAAAGTACAACACAATGTAAAGACAAACAGAACAGCATTCTTGTCCCAGTTTCCAAGACATATGCTATGAGAATGATTCTTTAAGTGCATTACCTATTACTGCACACTGGTCATGACATTACTGCTCCTTATTCACCCCCACTCAATAAAAAGGACATAAATGACACATATCTCCAAAACACTTTACACTACAATTATTACAATTCTAAATTTCTGGTGCAGTTTTAAATATCACCTTACAAACTTGGAGTCTGTTGTAAAAACTAACACAAAATCTGTGTCTTCCATTTACTATATCTGTAGGTAGGCAGCAAAGTAGCTATTCAATTCCAGGCCAAAAAAAAAATATATGCAGTGGAAATGGGCCTCTCAGAATACTATATAGTAATAGAATGTAAAGTCATCACTCACTGCACCATGAGGGCATAAGAGGGAGAAGAGGTATAGCTCGACCCATTCTTGACTTTGATACTAGATGGAGGGAGGTGTGTGGTCAAACTTCACATATCAGCTGCATTACTTATGGAAAGAACCCTGGTACCCATGGAACAGGACATTGGTTGGTCCCCAGAGCTGGTCTGGGCTATTTTGGAGAATAGAAAACCTCTGCCAGGATTCGAACCTCGGACCATCCGGCCTGTAGCTACTCACTATACTGACTACATTATCCTAGCATGCTGTATATTAAAGGTAAAGCAGTCCCAATACAGGCCTGAACAGGCCCAAAGGGTTCCAGGTAGTTAAGGTTCCCAGATTTCGTGACAACGGCACAGGATGGTGGTAGGTTGTCAGCCTTATGCACCGGCCACCTTTACCCCCAGGAAATGCTCCTGGTGTATATTATGTCACGTAAAAACAACGTAACTTACTTTGACAGTATGTCAGCATGATAATAAGAGTCTGACAGCTTATCCAGGAAGGACCGAGGCTCCAAAATAAAGGTTGGAAGCACCACTTTCGAGAGGTCCATGCCTGGTCGGACCTGCTTCACAAGGTACCAGATGAGCGACTTGTGTTCCTCAGCAAGCTCTTCTACCTGCTCCCCTGCCTGCACATCATACAACATTTACTATATACAAACAGAACATCACTCTACACGAATAAATGGTCTACTGTAAATTCACTACCACTTCCTGAACACACTATGCTGATGGATTATACCTGGCCCAAACAAATTTTCTACAGAGCCAGAAGCCATTTCCACATATTCATTGATGAAAGCAGGTTCACCCTTGCTTAATTAAGCACAATGCCATAAAATGTATGGGATAATGCAGAAACAGCTCCAAGCCTTCTTCATCTTGCCACTAACTGGCCAGGTTTATGTTCAGACATTCTACCTCCAGGCAAGTAACACATGGTATCCTGTGGATAAGATGCAGGATGAGCCCCAGAGATAGCCTGGATGTGATGGGGAACAGAAAAACAACTGCCCTTGCTGGCTGGGAATTGAGCCCCAGTCATCATGCTGATTATTAGTTACTATACTGACTAAGATATTTTTAAGGTCAGTGGCTATATATACACATAACCTGCAGTGACTGGAATAAAACATTGCAAATATCCACTTCTATGTATCAGGGTAGGACAGTGTTTCTCAATGTTTGTGAGACCACGGCCCAGTAAATACTTTTTTCGTAAGACGAGGGCCCAGTCCCAACAAATTTACCCATAAATACCTTTCCTTTTTTTTTTAAGTTCATACATTAAACTAAGTATTAATAATTAATTATGGCATAACCATGAAGAGTATTAGCACACATACGTATACGGTGTGGCATGTTGACAAATATAAAATTACAATTAAATTAGTTATCAATCACTGGACTAACGAAATCTTGCAGCATATTGTAGTTTCCTCAGGTCAACATCTGGGTCTGAGCTTTTCGACACATTCACTAATATTTTTCTCCTCAGAATATTTCCACCATGAAACATTTATTCACAAAAATTGCTTAGAAAACCAAAATTGACAAATTCCAGACCCTCTCGCGGCCCGGTATAAATGATGCCGGGGCCCGGTGGTTGAGAAACACTGATGCAGGACATGTGATAAAATTCAGCAACCTTTGACTTCATGATGAAGAATCAGGATATATACATACAGCACCTTTCAGATCCACATATGGATCAAAATCTCTGCAAGCCTCTGTATCAGCACTGTAATAATCCCAGGCAGCACTGCGACAACAAAATTTTGAATGGTGGCACCTAATATTTGTGGGTCTTCAGTATGGAACATGGGTCATGTCCCCCGTCTGGCATGTAGAATTTTTATACTGTCTCTACGGTTTTGGAAAATGTATGAACACCTACGTTCTAACACATGATGAAGACTGGCTGTGATGGACCACATAGCACTAGTTATGCCGATCATAATATTACATTCTTTTCTGCTGGCTACTAATGTGGTTTAAATGGAAATGCTTCTGATTCAGCAATGGCTGAAGCATGAGAGCCACACACCACCAATGTAAAGTTCAAAGCCTTTCACACACAAATATAGAAAAAACCAACAGCAACACTGGCACTACCGTAAGAACTGTTGGTGCAAAAGTGAGTGACCTAACTTCTTTTTCATCTCAAAGTGGGATCAGATTGCCTTTGTAGTACTGTAGCCTTTAAGGGGCCCACTGTTCATCCCCCAGATCAGTGTTTCCCAACTTTTTTTCCACTCAGAAACCCCCAAAAATAATTTTTTGTACCCAAGCAGCCCCCACCTATGAAAATGATAAAAGGCCAGAAAAAGTTGATAGTGGGGAGCCTTTCCATGGCCATCAGTCTCCAATAAAATGAAATGAGCACAGACAATAGGACTTAATATAATCTGAAACAAAGAAGCACCTGAAAACATATGGAGGTTACTCCAGTACTGCCAAATGCTGGACAAGAACTATGATATTTCATGGAATATTTAGAATTTTTTGGCAGCATATCAAGGTTTTTATTTATTTATTCCATGATTTCTCACAGAACCCCTTCACGATGTTCTGCACAACTGTATTTGGGAAACACTGTCTCAGATCATCAATGAATGTGGCACACTAGCAGTACAGTAATTGACAAGCAAAACTGAAGTGCTCAGAGAGAAACCTGTCCAGGTACCACTGTGTCCACCACAGGATGACTTGACATAGCTCAGGCAGTCAGTTGCTGGCCCATAATTATCAAGACCTGAGTTCAAACCCAGGCCATTCCATGTGGGATTTGTGGTAGCCAAATACGCAATAGGACATGTTTCTCCAAGTACTTTTCTTGTCAGTATCTCTCCAATAATCTTCCACACTCACATTTCATTCATCTGACACAGACACTTCACAATCTTAGCAAAAGAGAGCATCATGAACAAAACACTTCTCTCCCCACCTACCACCCCCCTCACAAATCCCACCTAACCTGCCTTGGAATTGAACCCAGGCCTCCACAGTGGGACACCAGTAAATAACCACCTCAGCTATGGTACAATCGTGGTCATGAATATCATTCCATTACTTCATACCATATCATTTCACTCCATTATTTTATTATATGGCTTAAATACAGTGCAATGGCCATTTCATATGAACAACCTTCATGCAATCCATCCACATGTATACAAGAAACTTCCATGACCCACCCACAGTTGGAGAAGACTATACAGGCAATAAGGTATATGCAAGCCAACAGGTTAAGAAGAACAAATGTTCACCCAAGTAAAGTAATAAAAAATGGATAACAGATAATTACACTGCCAAACTCCTCCACTTCATCATGATGTACATAGGGAGTTTCAAGTGGCTCGCCCTCTGCATCATGCAGCCCCTCCTTTTTAATGGAGCCTTCTGACTCTGATTCGGACATGGACCCCTGCTCCGCTCCACTGAGATGGTCGCCACCTCCTCCAACATCCGGCTGACTGATGTCATCCAAATCTGTGTGGTGAGGGGAGGGTACTACAGTAACCTGGGGGGAATAACTACCCTTACAACTTGAGGGAACACTTACCTGGACAGTGCTACATTCAGTAGCATGCATGGAATCTGAAGCAAAGTGAACAGGGGAGTCCACATAACAGAAAGCATTACTGGGCTTTGAATCATGCTGTAGAGAATCTGGGTGTGGACTGTTACATACATGGGAAGGAGACTCATTCAACTCTCGCTCCATATAAGCTACTGCATGATACAGTTGTTGGAAGAAGGGGGTTGGGGAAGGGCAGGGACTCATTCCAGTTGGTGGAGGATGTAAGTGGAAGTCAGATGGGGCTGCGGAACAGTGTAAGCTACCGGGTGCAGTTGAAAGCAACATCTTACTGTGTGGAGCAATAGGAGACTTGGGACAGAAATTCTTTAATAAACGACCAAGAGGAGGCAAAGCATCAACTGGGAAACAGATGCAACAGGAATGGGAGAGAAATTTAAAAACAATATCACATTTGCGATCTCCGAGATATTTCAATATTTTAGTTAGGTCCTAACAAGCCTAGTAAAAATCTTTCTGGACAGAAGTAGCAAAGAACATGTTAACAGTCTTAGATTAAAAAAAAAAATCTCAAATTCAACCAAATTAGAAAAAAAAAAAATTTCATATCACATCACAATTTAAAAACTTGAAATGATTATCTTCACATTTCCATGTTCATATCATATATGACAGCATATCCAAAACTGTCCTCAGTAACCACGAGGACCAAGGATGGCAAGTAGCACAATTTTCTACCACCAGGTACAATAGCATTGCTATCTTCCAAGTCCATCTAGTGATTTCTGCAGCCATAACCCTACATGCTGCCTTCATGAAGATTAAGCCATCTGGGATATGGTACCATGTAAACTGGCAATTCGTTATCAATGTTCTGTAGGAGCCTGACTGCCTCCTTCTGCAAGGCAGTTATCTTGGATGACACCGACAAGATCATTCTTCAAAAACTAATGTTGTATTCATTTGTTAAAATAAGCTAAATATTAGTTGGTGTGCATAATAATCCATCATCTAAAATAACATGACAGAAACTTTAAAAAAAACTAACATTTTGCCAAGGGGATACTAAAATTTTACATTCATTGTTCCGTGCATCATTATAATTGTTCCAAAATAATTACCAACAAGATGACACTTATGGACTATCCTTTATTTCAGGGTTAGTCGTCCTTCACTCTATATGTTTCGAGCTGCAGGGAGCTCATCATCAGGAGTTCACTTTTTTACTGTACAGGCAGCCTCTGGCATACTGTGTAATCTTTTGCTGTATTCCACCCGTTCTCCTCAGTGTTCTGTTCCCGAGTTTTGGGATACTAAAACTTTGCTACATATACAAATTCACGTACACTGGATAAGGTCTAACAAGTATCTAGCAGAAAACTGCAGTTACAGATGTTCCAATATTGCATTTTGTCAAGGGCAACTTTGTCTTCCAGATAAAAGTAAGAAAACATCTTATTCCCTTTTGTTTACAAGCCTGTTATCTCTAGGTGTGCAAAAGGCTTATATCAGTTACTCTTCAAAACACTGCACACCCACACCTGTCTTGATTCTATTGCATGTCCCAAAATATGCCTAGATAATATCAAAACAGCTGCCAGCATGTGTGGACTTACCATGGTCAGTGAAGTGCTTTTCATAATCAGCCTCACTCCACTGGGTCTCATGATTGGCTGTTGTGTCCTGAATTCCTGACGACTTGTTACTCATGGAACGCACCAACAAGGAAGAACATCGCAGGGACAACTCCAGCGCATCCATCCAGCACTTCCCTGCTGCCTGGGAAGGTGCTCTAAAGATTAAGTAAGCTGTTGGCAGTGGCTGCACTACAGCACCTACAAATAATTAAACTGTGAAAGCAAAGTACAGTTGTCCCGGTAAAGGTACAGCCCTACTCATTCTTAACCTCTGCATTAGATGGGACAACAGTGATCCACTTCATGTACTGGCTACTCTGCCCTTGCGAAAAGATGCCTCAGCACTTACTGTCCAGGAGGTTGGGTGAGCTGTAGAGCCAGCCTCTTGCTCCTTCTTGGTATTGAAGCACATTTGCTTGGTTGTCTAGCCTCTAGCCCTGTCACTACATCAAATACATGATTCTGGCTCAAAAATTACATTGCAGCGCTTTGTTTCTGTTCAGTTACACTGAAATAAGACTGATGCTCACAAGTACAATTTCCTAAGGAACACTCCTCGTAGTGCATTACATAAAAGCGAGGAAGTATAATGTTGCTGGATATCTTATTATGATATGCATAACAATGTCTGACTGCCTAAAAGGACATCACATTTTAATGCAGTTTCCTTTTCACAAGTGTACGGAGGTCTAAGCCTACTTTCTTTTTGCATAGACTTCTTGTTACACATACATACATATATATATATATTATGATTATTATTGCTGTTTTATTTTATTTTTGTGACAAATTAATTATTTAAGTATGGATTCTCTATCAATTAAGTCTGTTAAACATAACCTCCAAGCCTCACATCATCATAATGTTTGTAACCGTTCACTTACAAACAACATTTTATACATAAAGTGCTAGCATTTACGTGATCTAGCCCTGCACAAAATTGCAAATGCCCATGTGCAATGCTTCATTAGTTATCACTGCACTTAAAGGTAAGGAGACCTTCTGAATGATCACCACTTTGTTGGTTTACATTCTACACATTCTGTATGATTTTTCAAAGATCCCGACCCACACATCATTTCTCAGCCTAAACTCCACATTTATGCAGCTGTTCGCCTGAGGAAGTCTCAATGCATTCTGTCTCCAATACAAAATACAATTTAGGCCTATAATCTTCTGGGGTGTTATGCAGCATATGTTGGTACCCATTTACGGAGAGCGTATTGCTCCCATCTTCAAGGGTCAGGATGGCAACAACAGGCTGTTACCAAACATTGCTCAACAACTACCAACATACACTGCGCGTATCCCACAAAAGCGAAGGTGTCAACTATACCACAGCAGAAGCCTTGAAATGTCAAATACAATTTACTGTACAAAACTAATTTTCACCTATTGTTTCTTTTTCTGGTCCTCTTGGTGCCCATATGGATTGCTCCAAAGGATGGAAGAGCTTGAAACAAAAACCATCTTTCTTCGATGGTCTTTCAATGACTTGGCAAGTATTCAGAAGAACCGTCCCAACCCAGTGGTTACTCTGAAAGACACATAAGCAAAAGGAAATTAGGTACACACACCACATCACAATATGCCTGTAGCCAAACATCAATATGAGGGGATGTTCATAAGTACTTAGCCCGACCAGGAAGAATACAAGCTACAAGGACCAAACTTGGGATTTATTCAACATCCTCCTCACAAAGTTCAATACATTTCTTAGCCCATTGCTCTAACTTCTGTAAGCCACCTAAAAAAAAATCAGAAGTTTGTCCATCCAACCAGGTTTCTGTGGCAGCAATGACCTCCACGTCGGAAGAAAAATGGCAACCTTTGAATTGTTTTTTCAGTCCAGGGAACAGGTAGTAGTCTGACAGGGCCAGATCCGGAGAATAGTGTGGATGATCAAGACAATGTAAGCCCAGGTAGGCCTGTTTCTTCTCGGTTGCAAGTGCCCGGTGAGCCAGGGCATTGTCGTGCAAGAACAAGACCCCCTTGGTGACCTTCCTGCAGCGTTTTTCCTTCAAAATGTC
>Ga0136643_10006804_pt1 | contig 16423 bp, 8 predicted proteins | sample TergutLab28metaG_FD_96883 | JGI IMG/M metagenome (GOLD analysis project Ga0136643, IMG submission 96883) | Labiotermes labralis P1 segment gut microbial communities from Petit-Saut dam, French Guiana - Lab288 P1 (version 3) (version 3) | ecosystem: Host-associated > Arthropoda: Insects >... | reverse complement strand
GTGCAATTATATATACTCTATCGCAATATATTGTCGCTAATTTGTTAGAACATATACTTAACGCGGAAATATTTCAAATATATATGAAGTGATATTCTGGGTGAAACAAATTTAATTACTACGCACTTTGATGCTGTATTGAAGCTGACACGAATATTAATTAGTTGAATTACGTATTATCAATTGTACTTTCCTAATGGTTTTCACGTTCTGCAATATGAAACTGGCTGCCTGTAAAACTGCACACTGCAAGTGTTGATAGTGTGTCTACACCAGTCATTAGACATATTCTGGCAAATGTTACAGTAAATGAGAAAGTTCTTCTCAGTGAATCTATCGGTCTGCAGTTCAATTCACGTGCAGCACAATAGATATTTTGAAATAAAAATTATTTAGTGTGATCACAATATGTTAAATTATCCAGCCAAGTAAAGGGAATACTCAATAAATGATTGAGATTTTTTTTAATGTAATAATTTTATGTTACGGGTGGCAATTGTTATTACCCTCCCCGCGAGCCAGAAAACCTAGCTACGCCACTGATCCGAGGTGACACAAGGAAACACTTGGCCGGATACTTAGTAGTGCAACCCATCCATACAAACATTTTTTATAAATCCTGTACTCTTCGTGTTAATGTCCCATCAATTTCAATTGCCTTAATTTCATGATCGCATCTACACAAAGTTTGCATTAAAATTACGAAAGGAAATAATAAAGCCTTGTGACGCCGTGTCAAGTGATATATAGTCACTCAAGTTTCGGAGGAGTTTTCTGGCACCATCTTCAGAGTTATACACATAGACCGTGAAAACGGAGGCAAGAGAGTATGTACACGAATTGTTTCTACCTTAATTTCTCAGTGGTTTGTTTGTTTGTTTCTGGCGCGACAGCCCCCAGTGGGCCAGAGCCTCCTCATTCACGAGGTTTATAGATCACACACAACGACGCACCACAGTCAGTAGGACTCCCCATGGACGACTGATCAGTCCGTCGCAGAGACCTCTACCTGACAACATACGACACTCACAATAGACATCCATGCCCCCGGTGGGATTCGAATCCATAATTTCAGCAGGCGAGCGGCCGTAGACCTACGCCTTAGGCCGCGCGGCCACTGGGACCGGCAATTTCTCAGTGGTTAGGGTCTATGAGTATGGACCCTGAAGGTGGATTCAGCCAATCCCTCCAAGAGTTAGTAAATATTTACTAATCGACACGGCGTCACATCTCAGAAGACTTGAACCTTCACCTTAAAGCTACGAAAATCTCACACCTTACATGCATCTTATGAAGACAAGCATGCAACTTGACGCTCTTGGAAGTACCATGGGAGACTTTCACAAACGCGTAGCATAATCGACTTGTTGTGTGTATGTTAACCTTTGGTCTGCTAGAAACGAAGCCGGAAGGAAAACAACGTCTTTGCCTTTGCAGCAGCGCCAGCATGTCACCTCCTCTGAACAGCACGTCTACACGTAATTAACTTCACGTTGGAGCCATTTTTTCATTAACATTTCCCCTTGTTAGGTCATAGGTTAAACAAGATTACAGGTAGTGCAGATTAGTGCGGCTTGGGAAGCCGTGTGGTAAACACATGCCAGACTAAACGGTGTCATAAACCACAGGACCACAGTCCTCACGGCCTTCGAAACCGCAAATATTCTGACTCCTCCTCTTCATCTTCCTTTTTCTTCTTCTCCTCTCTCTTCTTCTTCTTCTTCTTCTCTTCTCTCTCTTCTTCTTCTTCTTCTTCTTCTTCTCTCCCTTCTTCTATGGCGCAACAACCCGACATCGTGCTTTGGTCACCTAGTTTTTCTCCAGGTCTCCGTATTTGTGACTCCGGGGACAGGGTGGCCCAGCTGTACAGCAGGCACTGAATAACTCTGGACCTCTGCAGCGCCACTTACCTAACAATTATTGTGAATACGGCAAGCCCGTGTGGTGACCTCAATCCTCACGTGTGTATAATTTATTTCTACGTGACTGTTCTCATTCAAGAGGCCAAAATCCCAAATATTCATAAGGTTCGTCATCCCCGTTGTGTTTATAATCAAACTAGATTGGAGTGTATGTACTTGTCTAACACAACTATATGATGGTAGAGATACGTATAGAATTTATTACATAAAGAGCAACTACATGTTTCGGCACTTTACATTTTTTCCATTTCTCAACCTGAAGATAGCCAATGTAAAGTGCCGAAACATGTAGTTGTTCTCTATGTAGTAAATTATATACATATATCTCCCAAACATTCTTCTAGCCACTATAAACGCAGGCCTGTGTAAATTCTGCAATAGCAGGATTCATTTATTAGTACAGAGATTAGACTAGGGCTAGACGAACCAGGTGTGTTCTCCGTTAGGGGCAAGAACCCTACTCTTCTAGATCCTACTCATACGGCGTGGCTGTTAATCACACATGTTTATAATATTATTTCAAGCCACAAACGTTTCGGCGCCTTGTGCTCGTGACATCTTCAGTGACCTGTAGCTCTCATCTGGTTCATATACGAGGCAAGTTACAGTTTTATTGTATTCTACTTGTTCGTGGTTCTCTTGTCTTCGTTTCGTTTCGACACCCAACTTCAGCTTCGCCTCTCTTCACTTATTCCTACGCATTGCTCTATTTTCCCAAGCGTCCAGACCGCTTATGGAGCCCGTGCGAGCGTAACGCGACCAGAAGGTACAGCCGGCCACGCACCTAAGTCTACAGTCGGGGTCCAAGAGTGCGTGGAGCTATACATCCATTTCTCCATACATCTTCATGCCACAGGAACAACGTTTGGTTATTTTCCGAACTGAATAATGGGCTACCTGCATTTCTTGGGCCGAACTACCGCTTTGTTGATGAAAGGCCATCAATTCCCTCTCATCCACCGGATGTACAGTTCTAAATTACACAGCATTCGTCTTCAAGTTTACATTAGCAGGGCTGTCCAAGGATTGGAACTTGTCCAGGTGTTAACAGATTCGTTGTCCTTCACAGATTTGCAATATGGCCCCGCTCTGTTCTAAACCCTGAGTAATTTAGCTGCTGCTAATCATTACGCAGCGCATTTTATTTCACTCAAAATAATTAACATGTTCGTAAACATATTTTCGAGCTCTCCAAATTCCACGGCCATTACTTCATCGCAACATAAAGAGACACGGCTTAGCAGTTATAATCGAAAGTGTACACACACACAAAGACCGAACGTCTCGTCGTTCCTAGGGCCACCAGTCGGTGACAGCGGTCGGTCACCACGGGGGGACAGCCCTTCATTCACATCAAGACTATGGTCCCCTTCGGCGTTCGTTGGCCCACGTCCTGTTTATGAGGAAAGCTGCACTGTGCGGCCGTTCACATCTACATTACAATTCAATGGGGGCGTTCGCATCTCCACGGAGTCCTTCTGTCTGTAAGAATTCATATAACATTTCGAGTACCAAGGAATTAATTTTCAAGGAACTTGATATAGGATAATTTTAAGAAAACAGTCCAGTCGTTCCACAATTCATTAAGATATGAAAATTTTAAGGGCCAATTTATATTAAGACCCACAACTGGTCCTGGCACATGCGCGTTTTACATTCCTGTTTTGCGCATAAGCGTTTCGCGTTGCGCTTTGAACCTTTATTGCGGTTGTGTGTGTGTGTGTGTGTAGTTGGGAAGGAGTTCTTGTTTCATTAAATTCCTTTTGCCAATAGTGAAAGTTGGTGCTCCAGATAGTTTGCTCTTCACTGAATCCTAGCAGCAGTGCTAAAATTGAGAATAATAGGCACTGTTCGTCGAGTGCTCCAATATTACTGCTGTATGAGGAAATAATGAACTATCATTTAAAAGCAGATTTGTGTAGCAGCAAAAGCGCAATAAGAGTAACGCCACGCGTAATTTTCTTAAATCGTTTTCTAGTAAACCTTACGTTTATTTCGCAAAATATTACAGCACAACTCTTACTACGGTTACTGGGTCTCTTTCCCGGCGGTAGAGCGGCCGTGGCGTGGCGCACACCATCCACGCCCACCTAGAGCAAAGGTTAAAGAAGAGTAGAGCTATACCTGTACTCCCCTCTGGACCTTCACGGCCTGTTATAGAGTGACGATTACTTCCTTGCAGCGTAACTCTGGTGAACACATTATGAACCTTCACATTCCGTAAAAAGGTGAAAACGTAGTGACTGACTCCAGGCTTATCAATAAGCACTTTGCTTCTCAGAGTTATTTTCCCCTTATGTTGCTAATCCTTACATACTCAATCTCCCGGAACCTTTTCACATACTTAATGACAGAAGAAATGAGTCATCAAGCCAAGGATGACGTATATATGTTTGAACTGAATAATCATTTAATTCCGCTGGCACTGTGGCCTTACATTTATTTCAGCGTCACTGCGCCACATTGGGTTTCAAATATTTACATTTCCTACGGCCAGTACGCAGTTTCACTAATATTACTCCTGAAACGTTTACAAATATACGACAACTTCCTGTGTCTGTCATGTCGTTACTAAACAAAATGGAAACCATTTAATCTATTTTTGTTCCCTAGGATTATAGTGTATATCCGTTGGAATTTTACACGGCAAAATCTGACAGTTCCTAGACGATTTACATAAATAATCATTCAATTGCTCCAGTCTTTATACATTAGGATCCACGAGGTGTAATAAGAAATCACACTTTCTCCGAATACGTACGCCATGAACTGGAAAGACTTCTTGAAAGACAACTTGCTAGAATAAGACGTGTTATTGCCCTTTTGTCGGCAAACGTCGAGCCTGAATTTGCGACCGAGGCATAGGACCCCACGACTGCTTAGTAAAGACATAGTGTTCTCAGCAAACACTTCCATCTAACGTGCTTATTTATAACTGTTACAATGAAATAATATATGGCGACAGAACGACTCCAGAATTTCAACACTTGGGTGTTTTTAAGGGTAGATTTAAATAGAAATAGACACTTTTTCTTTTTTGCATCGTTAATTGTGTATTCCACCCTAAGAAAAAAGCAGACTGGAAAGTACTCCATAACGCAGAACACAAAATTTCCAATTGCGTGTTTTGTAGTTCATTGGGCTTGTTTGTTGTTTGTACATAAAAAGTGATTAACGAGAGGCCTATATGATACAGGCACTTAAAGTAGACGTAGCAGTCAACTTTTAAACTCACAAGCCGGAACTTAATGCGTAACATTTCGACTAGGGCATCAGCTATATTATTAACTGAGATTCTCTGTGGTTTTCTCCAGTCCCTCCAAACAAGTGTCGAAATAGCACTACGATTAGGCTGCAAAATGTCTTCCAAAAATCCCATCAAATTGACATTTCACCCAAATTTACCTTGGATGCTAACGGCCAGGGATGTGAAATCGCTGGCACGAGTACTAAGTTTGGCACCAACAGAGACGTCGGCTGGCACCAGAGATTTGTATAAAAATTTAAAAGTAAATTCAGTTTTCCGCACTAAATTATATCAAATATAAATAATTCTGAAGCGCCGGAAACAGTCATTCCTGTGAACAGTCATTCCTGTGAACAGTCATTCCTGTGAACAGTCATTCCTGTGAACGCGAATCATCAAAGCGAAAATTAACAACACCAAAGCACCCATTGCAAGAATAAATGCGAGTAAGAAAGAGTAAAGAGTGTCGTATTTAATAAGAAAGAACAGTAAACAATATAATACCGCAGTGCTCCCGCAAGGCTCATTAACTAGCATGACATAAGACAGTTTATATTTGTTATATTCCGGCATTACAAGAAAGAAGTAGTAAAATGCAGGTAATAACTTAATATCTCTACTGTTATTAATATTTCTGACAAGTCTTTTCATGCTTTCGAACGGTTTGATTGCAATCAAGCCAGTATTATTACAACAATTACATCCAATTAAAACGGAAATGAAAAACCCTCACAACATATCACCGGTCACATCCGTGGCGAAGCCGCGTGATTGTGTATGTGTGTGTGTGCGGAAAGTGACACACACACAGAGAATGTGCACTCTGTTGTGTTTAATTCGACGTGTTAGAAAATAAACCGAAGTGTTCATCATATTATGAATGCTTAGTGTTTAAGCTGTTAAACCTTGTTCCTGTAAGCGCAAAATAGTGTTATTGAAACTCTTAATTCACCTGAGTGGGATTTTCAGCAATGATGGACACCGAAGTATGGAGTGACTGAAGGTGGTGGTTAACCTTTTGACGCCTAATGTCAACTATAGTGGTCGTACCGCACCGCTAACTTCTAAAGTTGCATTTTATATATTTATTCAACAAACATAGGCACTGAATATTTTAAACATTGTATATACTCTCCGTTTTTTTCTCTTCAAAATGCAGTTTGTCTCATAATTCTAACGTATTTGGTTCCTGTATTATTCACATTTTATATACAGGATGTGCTAAAATTGAAAAAATAATTCCGGCGCTAAAAGGATAAAGTGCTGTGTTTTCTTTGTTCCCAGTTCGGTGTTTTTACAGCCGTTATTGTCAAATTCCATTCCGAAAGCCATCACAAGAAGCTGTGAAACAAACAAGACGTTGAACTAAAAACAGTATTATGCAGAGAACTGATATCCTCGAACACTAAATGTAACCGTTAACAGATGGGGAGTATACTACAGAAATTTTAATGTGGTGTGTGGATTCATTAGTTGAAGATTTCAAGGGCAGAGATTTTCGAATTCTTGAAGAAAGTGCCGTCAAGTAGTAGTAAATGCAACGGTAAAGGTAAAGGTAAAACAGTCCCGTTACAGGCCTGGAGTGGCTCAGAGGGTTCCAGGAAGTTAAGGTTCCTAGATTTCATGAAAACGGCACAGGATGGTGGTAAGGTTGTCAGCCTTAAGCACCGGCCTCCTTTACCCCCAGGAAATACTCCTAGTACTCATTTATGTTAGAGCCTGAGTCGACACCAGGGCCATAGTGCGATCGGAAAGATTATGTCAATGAAAAATTCCAATGACACCAATTGGGATTGAACCAGCGACCTTCCGATTTGCAGCACAGCACCTTATCCACTGTGCTACCGCGGTCCCCTATACCTTCAGAGGTAGAGTAAAAAAAACGACTCGATGACATCTCATGTCAACTTAAGGGAGAATAAGACAAATATGAGTGTTTTGCAAATTTGTTTGGATGAAATAGCCGATGTTTGTTTCGAGGCAAAAATTTTGTTTATTGCGAGATGCCCTTGAGGTGATACAATGAAAGAGAAACCATTGAAGTTCCTTAGTGTATCTGAGACAACCACGGACGAAGATATCCGTAAAATGATTCTTCAAATGTCGTGAAAACTTGACTGTGACACATGTAAAATTGTTTCGCGTGGCTTGAAGACGCTGAAGGGTGATTGTCAAGTAATGATCATACTCTGTATAGTTTTCCTCATTATACATTTTTGTGACCTGGGAGGCTAGGACAAAAATGATGGAAAATTGACTTTGTGTAATTTTATTATCACTATTTTTTGTGACTACCCCTTAGCATTAGGATTTTATATTTATCCTGAATATTTCCTTTTTTAATGTTTTTTGTTTAAAGTGTAATACTTTTTTCTTTTTTAGGTTTTACTTTTATTGGTCGCATAGGTCAATGATAAACAGTCAATGTACCTGCCATTAGTAAAATAAAAATAATATTTTTGTGACCTGAAGATGGCCCACAGTGGCCGAAACATGTCGTCGTCAGCATAATTAATAGGATACAAAACAGCTGTGTTTTGACGTACCCCACCCCCTCCTTAATTGTTTATAACACAACGGGGATGATGCACCTAAAAATTCAAGTAAATTATTGTCGAGTAAATTTATCAGGTTCAGAAAATGAATTGAGTAGGGAAAAATATATTCAAACTCAAAAGCCGAAAAAAATAATTTCAAATTCATTGAATGTATTGTCAAATTGTTTCAGGACAAAGAGAAAACTGAACGTGGCAGTACTGTCTCTCTCTGGATCCTCATATTTGTATAAACAAAATTTCTCAGCAACGAACTGTATCAAATCAGACCTGAGGACCGCCTGACGGGTGAAACAGTGCTGACTGAACAGTATCTCAATAACATGTTCAGCAAACAAGTTGAATGCTGGAGGCACCAATGTCGTCTGCCATACTTCAAATTGGCAAGCATCTTTTGCCAAAAATTTGGCCCTAGGTGGAAGAAAATTTGCAACTCTCAATATTTTCTCCGAACTTGGCATTGGCATTATATAAATCACAAAATAACAGTACAATCCTACACGAAAAAGTATAGTATGATCTTAACTGCAGTGAATTCTACTATGGACAGATACTGGTAAAAATCAGAACCCTTCGACGGCGTTTAGTGGAAATCGACCACATCGAATTTGACCTTTGACGTCCGGCCTTTAAATCCCAATATAGACGCCGAAGGCCAGCGTTATTTTAGGTTCAAATGCCTATGCCTGCTACTGGGCGGAACAGCTTCGTTCTTTTCGTTTGTGGGACATGGGCATCCAGTTTGGCTGATAAACGTCACACTGGACATTGGTCACAGACAGACAGACAGACACACAGACAGACAGACAGAAAGAGAGAAACGGTGTCCACGCAAGGCATTATTCTTTAATAATGAAATAGGACCGCATGTTTATTTGCAACGAGTGATTGTCAAAGTTAACTCAAAGCTGAACAACCTGGCAACAAGCCTTGTTACGAGACAACGCTCATCACTCAGAATAGAACATGATTTAAATTTTGCATGGAAAATGAGTCACTAATTTTGAAGTTAAAGAAGTAGGATGAGAAAGAATGCAGATGCGAGATTGTGCGAGCACAAACATGAAACTTTAGTTCCGTAAGAGATGTGGAATATCTTGATCACCTGCTCGCCTGACAGCTTCTGAATGTGTCTGCCCCAAGCAGCCGGAAGCTGCACATCTAGCACATGGAGAGTCCCACAGTAATGTGACTGCTCGCACAATACATCAGCTTCACTTGTCCACAGTTGAAACCTTTCTTCAGTCATTTAAATCTAACTGGAATTTCTCTTTTTAACCTCTTCATCCCACAGCAGGTGGGCAGGCTGTCACGAATTGTGCATGAACAGTTGGCATCCTTGCCGTGTTACGCGGTGCAGTTTGGAGAGCGACAGTGTTTCCTTTCGGAAGTTTTAATGGATTTGGGAGTTCTCTAGAATTGCCGTTCTGGTGAATGGCCTCCCGAATCAAGCTTCCTGCATCTCGGTGTTACGTAACCCTCCGGCCGATTAACCGTTGTGAAATAGCCCTCATACAGAACATAAATATAGCTTCTGTCACAGTTACCAATAGAAGACGGTCTTCAGGCTCATGGCTACTAATGCCACCGACTGACGTGTCCATGCCCACAAGAATGGTAGCATTCTTTGGTATGAGCACGAAGCTTGGAGTCTCTTATCAAGAGAGGAACAAACAACAAGGAACAAGGAATATTTCATCTGAAACAGGAGCAAATAAGAGGAGGCTGGGAGTGGTTCAGAGTGACGAGCTGCTTGATCTGTAGGCCCACTGCTTACCAAATATTGGGAAGATAGATTAAGGAGAGTGGGATGGGATGGGCATGTAGCATGCGCGCGAGCGATGACACATTTATCCCAAATTCTTATCGGTAGAACTTGAGGTAAATAGGCCTCTTGGAAGATCCAGGTGCATATGGTAGGATAATATTAAAGCGAATTTTTCAGCTGTAGTGTACGAGGTATGCCCTTCTGGATTCATCTGACTCAGAACAGTGGCTAGTGGCAAGCTCGCGTACAGATGAAAATGTTCTTCGGTTTCAACACAGGTGGAAAATATCTTGGATACTGGAACAACTGTTAGCTTCCGAGGAAGAAATGTGTCCATGGTGTCAATTGTAAGAAAGGTAGTCTAATGAAAATAGTTGATACTACACGGAGATCAGTCTTTTGTGCACACAAAACCAGACACTTTTAAACCTTCCAACCGACAAAGAGGGATAAATAAAAAACGAAGAGAGAAAATGTAAAAGGAAAGAAATGAACACAATAAAAACCAAAAGTCTACAAGATCTAACGACTTTGAAGAGCATAAAATCCCAAGTGGAAATGTGGGCGTAACTTACAGCGAAAAGAAAGAGAAAACATGACGAAGAGAGACCGTGGTGACGTCATGTACCAGGTACCACTGAAACTCTTTGAAAGTCTTTGCAACACCTAAAAAAAGCAGCAGTGAAATACGGTCAGGACGCTGGTGACAGATGACATGCCACACCCGGCACTTGCTGGGGATCTGAGCTTCCACGATAAGACAGAGGACGCTCTTTATAGCGGCACCGTCTTGCATGGCAGTGTAATGGTGGGGCCTTAACCCGTGCACCACCGCTAAACAGAAAAGGGGGCTTATACACCCCATACATCCAGTGGCGTAGGTTTTGGGAGTGGGGAAAAGTGTTAGGGCCGCCCAAGGAGGCAAGAGTCCAAGCGGCGGCCAACTGGACGGAAAAACGAACATTTTGAACCAAAAAAGATTTGGTTTTATACGTTCAACACATTTAATGTCACTGAATCGAACAAACAGATAATCCATTAAAATGATGCGATTTTTTTAAATCCAGAATTTCTGTTGGACGGGGGGGGGGGCATTGTGATTACTCGCCCCGGGCGCCCAAAATCCAAGGTATGCCAATGGCAAGGCCGCAATGTGGAACACCTTAAAATGTTCCTAGGTGTCATGCAGATGTCACGAGTGTTATTTCTTCGTGGTTTATTAAACGGCAGCTCAGTCACTACAGGGACTGGCTACGGATTTGACGGGGTTAGATTCCCGGCAGAAGTAACATTATTTTTTCTTCATCGCTGTATCCCAACCGGCGATGGGATTAGCAAGCGTCCTGTATAAAGGGCAACGCATTTTGTTATTTCTTAGGGTTACAACAGCCGTTACGCGAACCTCACTAAATTCCTCCACCTAATACAGAAGTTAAGAACGCGGGCAGCCTTACCTTCACCCCTGCCTAAGGTTTCACGGCTTGGTTGATAATTAAGATTATAAACAAATTTATTTGTTATTCAGAGATATTGTCAATACTTCGGATTATATATCGTCGGATGGTAGGATGATTGTCTATAAAAATCTGGAAGGAATTTTGACTTACGAGGTTCTACCCAAAGCTCAGGCAGTTTACTATCCAGTAATGTATATGAATTGGGAAACTACCACAAACACCCCAGTCAAGGTCATCAGCTTTTGGGCCGAGATTTGAACCCAGGGCTCATTGAATACGAAATAAAGATGATAGTCACTTGCTGATACGAAGCAATGTGACTAACACGCGGTACACACCAGTCATAAGAAAGATCATGAATATAACAAGCCAACGTGTGAGGAAACAGCGAGAAAAATTGAGATTTCTACCACTAGTATTAAATATAACAACCGAGGCCTAGATACAGCTGGCGTGGTTATTCGTAGGTCTCTCATTAAGGAGACGCAAATTCTATCCCAGTTCAGTCCATATGGGATTTGTGGTTGAAATAAGTGGGACTGGGACAGGTTGTTATCATAGTACTTCGGGTTCATTCGGCCAGTATAATTTAAACAGCATTTCTGCACATTTATTCATATATCATATATCACCGACACTACATAATTTCAGCAAATTAAAACGTAAGTAAATGGCAGACTTAAGAATTAAAAAAAAAAAGACAAGCGAGGGGCATGAATTATGCAGAGAACAGATGAGAAAAAGTAGTGGATTGTGTTCTGAAAACAGAAGAGATGAGGCGACGCCGAGGCATAATATTAACCCTTATTCTGCTAACGTGGAGAATATGGTGAGCTCCTAACAATGCCAGAAAATGGCAGATGGGATTTTATTCGGCGTTTAAAGGGTTAAAGTGCCACAAAAATAGAATGTGAGCTTGTAGCCCCAAATGGGACCCAGTGGCAGGCTTAAGCACGGTTATAAAACTGCACCTTTCGAAACAGGTTGGCAGCTTGTTGTTCAAAAATCGCTACAAAATGTGTGCTGCATCAAGGAGTTTGCGAGTAATTAGACCTACAGTAGGTACACAGATTGAAGCATTTTTTTTATTAATTTGAAAGAAAAGTCAACTCTTATTATAACTCCTTGTATTCTTCGCGGTAACATTGCAGTGGAACTGCGAAGAGCCTGTTTCTATCGTTTCAGCTGCCTGCGTCCAAACCTGAAGACACTTAGTCATAAGCCATCCCCTCACCAGAGTCGCGTATCCTTAACAGGATTTGGGCCCGAACCACATTTCACATGCTCTTGCAAGGAAACGCCTTGCTGGGTGGACACGGTTTGGTCAAGTTTGGTATCGCCAGGGTAGAAGGCTGTCCATGGAACGTTCTGACTCATAGAGACAGGGGCAATGGACAGCGGGCAAGAAGTTAAGTTGCCTCTCTTGGTCATACAGTGTACGGACTAGGCTACGGGGTTGGTAGCAAAAAGGTCGGGGTTCGACTCATGGCGAAAGTGCAGAGTTTTCTCTTTTTAGGCGCGTTTGCAAAATTTCGAAAAGCGATTATTAGCTTCGTCATGTTGTCTGTCAATCTGTTCATCTGTCCGTCCGTCCGCATGGAACAACTCAGCTCCCACTGGACGGATTTTCATTAAATTTGATATCTGCATTTTTTCGGAAATCTGCAGAGAAAATTCAAGTTTCATTCAATCCTGACAAGAATAACGGGTACTTTACGTGAAGATCAATGCATGTTTTTTTTATCATATCCCGCCCAATTATTCTTAGAACGGAAAATGTTTCGTACAGAAGTTGTAGATAAAATCAAAACATACATTTTATGTTCAAAAACATTTTTCCGAAAATCGTGCCGCTTATGAGAAAATGTAAAAAAAAAAAAAAAATACTGTACAGTCGGACAGGCCACAGATGACAATATGGCGCATGCGCATTGCATGCTGGATGCCTAAGGCTACAAACACACACTCAGAATATGTAATACCTACTGCTTTTCACTGCAACAATGGTTGCACGAACGCGCCTCGATGTTACATTATAAGTACCTTTCTGTTTTGTTATTGTGTCCGTAGTGGCTCTGGGGCCCATCCAGCCCCCCTACCCAGTATTTACCTGGGCTCTTTCCCCGGCTTTAAAGCAGTCATGTGAAGCAAACAGTCAGGAGCCACCCCATTTAGTGCCTAAGGTTAACTCTTTCAAGACTAAAATTAACCTGCATTTTGTACACAAAGTTACAGTTCGTGTCTTACGGACAAACCAGCTTGTTCGTATCAAAACAAACATTGATTAACCGAGTACAGAAAGCTGCGCCCGCTAACAACGGGCTTTTTTCCCACTGTGCTTCCACGATACACACCAAATGGGTAATGCTGAACAGCAAAATACCGACGTTTTATTGTGCATAAAGCTTCAGTTAAAAAATCCATCACGAAGCCCAATCTGTGAATGCTGTATATCGGAATAATTTTATTGTAAGAATCAGATGAAATACACAAATACACTGCTCTGGAAACAGATATTTTATTTTTAAACGTTGTGGTGTGTAATGAAACTAAATCTGAAGTGGTAAGAAATATTCAAGATATGAGCCTGACTCCACTCTTCTATACGCCACTCTTGGCGTGGCGCTTGATTCATTAAATACAGGTAAAGGTAAAGCAATCCCATGACAGTTCTGGACAGGCCCAGAGGGTTCCCGGAGGTTGAGGCTTCCAGATTTCATGACAATCGGCACATGAAGATGGTAAGTTTGTCAGCACTACGCATCAGCCGCCTTTACCCCCAGGAAATATTCCTGGTACTCATTTCTGTTAGAGGCTGACTCAACCCCAGGGCCCTAGTGCGGCCGGAAGAATTATGTCAATGAAAAATTCCAATGACACAATCGGGAATTGAACCCGCGACCTTCTGGTTTGTAGAGCAGTGCCTCAACCAACTGCGCCACCGTCATTAAACACAGAGTACCAGTATCTTTGAATTGACCTAAGCACCACACCACAGACACTCAGAAAGAGGCAGACAAAAGTAACGATTTCTTACCCTCAACCCTAGAGGAATGTGAGCAGTCAGTTTTTTTAGCATTCGGAAAGAAGCCGAGTAAACAATGTCTAGTTTAATAACCCAAACATATACCTCAGTCTACTATAGTCATTGTTTCCTTTACTTTTGTGTCGACAGTGCCTTTAAGCTCCGCATAACCTTCCATTGAATAAACTTAATAATATTAGACTCCCCGTGTTTTACACAGGAAGATAAAGGTGAAGTTTTCCCTATCCACGTCACGAAGGCGTATGGGGGAGCAGACGTACAGCTCCATTCATTCTTAACCTCGGCTGTAGATGGGAGTGAGTGGTCAACTTCATGCCCTTCCGGAAAATAATCCCGGTAGCCATTACACAGGAGACCCTCAGAGATGGCCTGAACGTCTTAGAGAAGAAATATCCTATATCTCTAGCCTCTGCCGGGATTCGAAACTCGGAACGCGAGGCATGTAACTTAGTCATTATACCGACATGCTCAATAACCACTTTTCTCAGTATGAATTTTTACACACTTATTTGTGATTTAGTTCATGTCGCTGTCGATTGTGCCCATATACCCTACAGCTTTGAATAGCAGGATGGTTACAGAATAAAGAATTGCAGAGGGCCAGGAAGGGAGATGCCGTAGAACGGTTTCAGATATTCTCCAGGGATGTGGCCTGACGGACTGAGACAGTTAACGAAACTCAGTAGTCAGAATAGCTGGCACCCGGGCTGAGGCTTGAACCCTTGACCTCGGCAAATACCCATACGATTCGTTCGGTGAAAGTTACAAACGGTGAGTGTAAGGAGTCAGAGCACTGTCTGACTAAGACAATGGATTTAACATTAGGTCTATTCTCTAATGTCAAATACAGACTTGGTAATCTAATACCAGACTACACTGCATCACATCCGACAAGTCAATAATCTTCGCAGTCCCCTCAGTGAGAACCTAACATCTCACAAAATAAGATATCAGTTTAGAATCCGGGATCCATATAGAGAAAACTGTCATGGAATAAATACATAACAGAGGACATTTTGAAGGCCTGTATTTGGCACCATGACGAAACAAGAAAACAAGCAATGCACATCTGTGTCATTTCTTATTATTTGGGTGCTACTGCACGACCAGGGACACACTGGAAGACGTATAAATACATAACAGTCCTTGACTTTTATTAGTCAGGTAAACTGTATAAGAACTAACTCATTATTATGGCTGACATTCTTATGCAAGTGGTTAATCAGTGACAATTGTGCGTACAGAACACGAAGACACTTCCTTATATTATAGGTCAAAGGTACAATATAAGGCTAAGAAACGAAGTCATTTAGTGTGCTAGGTGGGGCCTTTGAGAGGCACAGCTGAAACAAGGAGTGTAGGACACAGGTTATTAAACATGCCTTCTTATTTACTGCTCGTGTATTCAATGACACTACAAACTGCCAAGGTTCTACAGCGTCGGATGACAAAATAATATCCGGTCGATGGAAAGATATCCAATGGGTGGTGGACACGACGCACAATGTAGTATTCCTCTCGTCCCTATCAACTAGCTCAAAGCGCTTGTCGTTAGCGAAGGATATCACTGTGACCTTAACGGAGGAACAGAATAGCTGGCGACTGGAGAGGGTGTACAAGGAAGAATGTTGGAGGAGCGAAGCTAAACAGCTGGAGGGAGAAGCGGAGATTCTTCGGATTTCTTTCCGTGGCCTAAATATGCAGTGCACAATGGGCTGGGAAAGACATAGATGAAATCCATAGTGGTCTAATGTAATATGTCGAATTTTCGTGACGTGACTGAAGAATAAAACGAGAACTATCAGTCAGGATATCAGGTCTGGAAACTGGGAATACGAAGCAGGAGTGTTAACCAGTATTCTGCTATGTGCACACAGAATGGGGTGAATACGTTACCGTTTAAAGTAAGGAATAAAGAGATGCACAGCTATTAAGAAACAAAGCAAAGATTAACGGAGACAAGAAAACTCCAACGTAGAAGAAATGAATGAAATAAAGGTAAAGGGTAAAGTTTCCCTATCCGTGTCATGAAGACGTATAGGGAATTGGAGTTTAGTTCCGTGTATTCCAAACACTGGCCGTAATCGGACGTGGGACGTGAGATTCACTTTACTGCGAGGGAAGGTAAGGGGATATACATTGGACTGAAGAACAAGTTCGTTCTAAAGTCGGCATGAATGCAGTAGCGAATAGAAAAGTCTAACCCCTGCCAGACTGGAGGTATGTCGGGGGGAAGTAGGAGTTCGTCCCGCGGTCAAGAAATTGTATCAGTTGCGTCCCAAGGTGTCTGCTTCATGTGTATCAGTTGCGTCCCAAGGTGTCTGCTTCATGTGTATCAGTTGCGCCCCAAGGTGTCTGCTTCATGTGTATCAGTTGCGTCCCAAGGTGTCTGCTTCATGTGTATCAGTTGCGTCCCAAGGTGTCTGCT
>Ga0136643_10006802_pt1 | contig 16429 bp, 12 predicted proteins | sample TergutLab28metaG_FD_96883 | JGI IMG/M metagenome (GOLD analysis project Ga0136643, IMG submission 96883) | Labiotermes labralis P1 segment gut microbial communities from Petit-Saut dam, French Guiana - Lab288 P1 (version 3) (version 3) | ecosystem: Host-associated > Arthropoda: Insects >... | reverse complement strand
GGAAATCCGATGGCCCCGGCGGCCGGGCGCGCGTGATGATCGGCGGATGGACGACATCCAGGACCCCGGTGACGCCTGGGAGGCGGCCTTCCTGCGGGACGGCTTCGTGCGGATCGAGGCCGCCGTGCCCGAGGCGACCGCCCGGGAGTGCGCGGCACTCCTGTGGCAGCGGACCGGATGCGACCCGCAGGATCCGGACACCTGGACGCAACCGGTGCACTGGGTCGGCGACATGGCGCAGCCGCCGTTCGCCGCGGCCGCCAACACCCCGGTGCTGCATGCGGCGTTCGACCGGCTGGCCGGCGCCGGCCGCTGGGCGCCGCGCGCCTCGCTCGGCTCGTTCCCGCTGCGGTTCCCGCACGCGCAGGAGCCGGACGACGCCGGCTGGCACATCGAGGCCAGCTTCCAACCGCCGGGCGAGACGCGGTACTTCACCAATGTGCGGTCCAAGGGCCGGCTGCTGCTGATGCTGTTCCTGTTCACCGACGTGCACGAGGGCGACGCTCCGACCCGCATCCGGGTGGGCTCGCACCTCGACGTACCCCCGGTGCTCGCGCCCTACGGCGAGCGGGGCGAGTCCGTCTTCACCTTCGCGCGCGAGGTCGACGAGGCCAGCGCGCACCGGCCGGTGGCGCTCGCCACCGGCCGGGCCGGCGACGTCTTCCTGTGCCACCCGTTCCTGGTGCACGCGGCGCAGCCGCACCACGGCACCCGGCCACGCTTCATGGCGCAGCCGCCGCTGCACCCGGCGCAGGACGTGCGGCTGGACCGGCCCGACGGCGCGTACTCCCCGGTGGAGGCCGCGATCCGGCAGGGCCTGGGCACGGCGGGCCCCGGGCGCGGGGACACACCCGCCGGTTCGGCCGGGTGTTCGGGCCCGGGTGGCGGGATCGGCTAGCGTTCCGGGCATGCTGCACGGACGGGACGGGGAGGCGGCCGCGCTGGTCGCGCTGCTGGACGAGGCGCGCGCGGGCCGCAGCGGGGCGCTGGTGCTGCGCGGTGAGGCGGGCATCGGCAAGTCGGCGCTGCTCGCCCACGCGGTCGCCGCCGCCGAGGGCATGCCGGTGATCCGCAGCGCGGGCATCGAGTTCGAGGCGGAACTCCCCTACGCCGGGCTGCAGTTGCTGCTGCGCAAGGCGATGGGCTCGCTGGACGCGCTGCCCGAGCCGCAGCGCCGGGCGCTGCGCACCGCGTTCGGCCTGGCCGCCGAGGGTGCGGCCGAGCCGATGTTCGTCGGCCTCGCCGTGCTGTCGCTGCTGGCGGACCACGCGGGCGACGGCGGGCTGCTGTGCGTGGTGGACGACGCGCAGTGGCTGGACCGGGCGTCGGTGGACGCCCTGGTGTTCGCGGCCCGGCGGCTGGACGCCGAGGGCGTGGTCATGCTGTTCGCGGCGCGCGACGGCGAGGGGGCGTTCCCCGCGCCGGGCCTGCCGGAGCTGCGGCTGGGCGCGCTGGACGCGGAGGCGTCGGAGGCGCTGCTGGCCGAGCGCGGCGGCGTGCTGGCCGACGCGGCCCGCGGCCAGGTGCTGGCGGAGGCCCGCGGCAACCCGCTGGCGCTCCTGGAGCTGCCGCTCGCGCTGCGCGCGGGCCGGGTGCCGGCGGCCGGCACCAGTGCGGGGGCGCTGCCGCTGACCAGCAGGCTGCAACTGGCCTTTCACGGGCAGGTGAGCCATCTGCCGCGCGGCACGCAGACGTTGCTCCTCGTGGCGGCCGCGGACCACACCGGCGACCCGGGCATCCTGGTACGGGCCGCCGGGACGCTGGGGGTCGGGGTGGCGGACCTGCCGCCGGCCGAGGAGGCGGGGCTGGTCTTCGTCGACGAGGAGGACCGGCTGCGGTTCCGGCATCCGCTGATGCGCGCCGCGATCCACCAACGGGCGCCGTTGCCCGAGCGGTTGGCCGCGCACCGGGCGCTCGCGGGCGCCTGCGACCCGGTCCTGGACCCCGACCACCGCGCCTGGCACCTCGCCGCGGCGGCCACCGGCCCGGACGAGGAGGTCGCGGCCGCCCTCCAGGAGACGGCGGGCCGGGCCAGGGACCGCAGCGGCCACGCGGCCGCCGCGGCCGCCTACGAGCGCGCCGCCCGGCTGAGCACCGATCCCGCGGCCCGCGCCGAACGCCTGGTCCTGGCCGCGGAGTCGGCCTCCGAGGCCGGCGAGATCGAGCGCGCCCGCGACTTCGCCCGCCAAGCCGCCCGCATCCCCCCAGCCCCCCGCCCGCCCGCCACCACCCCCGCCCCGGGCGCGGCGGGCTCACCCGCAGGCCCGGCCCCCGACGCCGCCCCGGCGCCCGCTCCCGGCGCCGGAGGCGGGGAAGCCGTGCTGCGGGCGCGGATGCTGCATGTGCAGGGGCTGGCGGACTTCTGGCAGGGGGACTTCCCCGCCGCGCACCGGGTGCTGACCGAGGCGGCCGGGCTGGCCGCCCCGGCGGATCCGGCCGGCGCGGCGCGGATGCTGGTGCAGGCCGCGCACACCGCGTGGTACCTGGGCTCGGCCGAGGTCGACGGCACCCTGGAACGGCTGGCCGCGCTGGAGTTGCCGGCCGACGCGGCGATCCGGCCGGTGGCCCGGTTCGTCATCGGCGCGCTGGGTCGCGGTGCCGGCGAGGACCCGCCCCCGGCGGTGGACGCGGCCGCCGCCGCGGCCCGCGCGGCGCGCGGCGGGCGGGTCGACCCGCAGGACCTGGTGATGCTGTGCGGCGTCGGGCTGACCCTGGGCCAGGACGCCGAGGCGCACGCCCTGACCACGGTGCTGGCCGCCGAGAGCCGGGACAGCGGCGGGATCGGCCGGCTCAGCACGCTGATGTTCTTCCGCGCCGAGGCGGAGATCTTCCGGTCCCGCCTCGACGACGCCCACCGCACCGCGAGCGAGGGGCTGCGGATCTCCCGCGCCACCGGACAGCTCCAGTGGGTCAGCCAGTTGAGCTCCACGCTGGCGCACGTCGCGGCGCTGCGCGGCGACGAGGCGGAGTGCCGGGCGCGGGTCGAGCAGGCGCTGGCGGCGGGCTCGGGGTCGGGCACCGCACCGGGAGCGCCCTGGACGTACTGGTCGCAGGGTCTGCTCGACCTCGGCCTGGGCCGCGCCCAGTCGGCGCTCGACCGGCTGCTGCTGCTCACCGACCCGGCCGTGCGGCACCAGATCTGCGCCACCCGCAGCGTGCCCGACCTGGTGGAGGCGGCGGTACGGCTGGGCGTGCCGGAGCAGGCGGACGAGGCGTTCGCGCGCTTCGAGCAGTGGGCGGCACGGTCCCGGCAGGACTGGGCGGCGGCGCTGGTGGCCCGCTGCCGGGCGCTGCGGGGCCCGGACGGCGCGGCCGAGGAGCAGTACGGGAAGGCCCTGGCCGGGCACGATCCCGAGCGCAGGGCGATGGAGTGGGCGCGCACGGCGCTGCTGTACGGCGAGTGGCTGCGGCGGGCGCGGCGCAAGAGCGAGGCCCGCGGTCATCTGCAGGGCGCGCTGGAGGTGTTCGAGCGGCTCGGCACCCGGCCGTGGGCGGACCGGGCGCGGGCCGAACTCGGCGCGGCCGGGGCCGCGGTGGAGGTCGCGCCGCAGACCCGCTCGGTCGCCGAGGAGGCGGGCCTGACCCCGCAGGAGGCGCAGATCGTGCGGCTGGCCGCCCAGGGCCTGTCGAACAAGGACATCGCCGCGCAGCTGTTCCTCAGCCCGCGCACCGTCGGCTACCACCTGTACAAGGCGTATCCGAAGCTCGGTGTGGTCTCACGGGGCGAACTGACCGGGATGTTCGGCTAGTTCGGCCCGAGGGTCCGCGGCGGGGCGTCCCCGGAGAGCGGCGTGCCCCGAACAGCGGCGTGCCCGCCCGGTGGTGCAGACCGGACGGGCACGGGCGGCCGCCAGAAGGCGGTCGTACGGGCGTCTGTGTCAGATGGTGACGCCGTGCGACGCGAGGTAGGCGACCGGGTCGATGTCGGAGCCGTAGTTCGGGGTGGTGCGCACCTCGAAGTGCAGGTGCGGGCCGGTGACGTTGCCGGTGGCGCCGGAGATGCCGATCTCCTGGCCCTCGGTGACGGTCTGGCCGGCCGACACCAGCGGCCGGGTCAGGTGGCCGTACAGGGTGTACTTGCCGTCGGCGTGCTTGATGATCACGTCGTTGCCGTAGGCGCCGTCGGCACCGGCGTGCACGACCGTGCCGGCCGCGACCGAGTGGACCGGGGTGCCGGACCACACCAGGAAGTCCACGCCGGTGTGGTAACCGCTGGACCAGTTGGAGCCGGCCTGGTGGTACGGGGTGCCGATGGCGGCGTTGCCGACGGGCTTGGTCCAGCCGGTGTCGGCGGTGGCGGCAGCCTTGGTGGACGTCGAGGCCGCCGCGGTGTTGGTGGTGGCCGTCGTGGTGTTCGTGGTGGTCTTCGCCGCGCTCTGCTGCGCGCTGCTCTTCGCCGGGGCGGGCTTCGCGGCGGGCTTGGCAGCCGACTTCGCGGCAGGCTTGGCAGCCGGCTTGACCGCGTGCTTGTCGCCGGGCTTCACGCCGTGCCAGCCGTGCAGGGTCAGGTGCATGCCCGGACGGATCACGTTCGGGTCGCTGCCGATGACCTTCTCGTTCTCGTGGTACAGCCGGTGCCAGCCGCCCTTGATGTGGTGCGCGGCGGCGATCTTGGACAGGGTGTCGCCGGGGAGGACCGTGTAGGTCTCGGCCTTGGCGTGGGCACCCTTGTGGTCGCCCTTGACGTGGGCGGTCGTCGCGACGGGGGCCTTGGCCGGCGTGGCGGCGGAGGCGCCGGTCGCGGCGACCAGAGGCAGCGCGATGGCGGCGCTGCCGACACCGGCGGCGATGCAGACGCGGGTGAGGCGGTTCAGATGGGGCTTGCGGTGCTGTCCCTTGGCGGGCATGCGGGAGTTCCTTCTCCTACGCCTGCGAGGTGAGCTGTCGGGTTCGGGCAGGAGATGCCCGGTCACTCGGGTGCGTGACTTCACCCCGAGCCGTCCGGCGTGCGCGGACGGCGGCCTACCGTGGGTCCCCCGCTCCTGCCGTGTTAGGTGCTCGACGGTTCCGGGTCCGGGCGGTGGCAGGATTCGGCGGTCCGCCCGCGGAAGGTGTGCGCGGGCACCTGGCCCGCCGGACGCGAAGCTAGAGGACCCTCCGAGCGGCGGGCAACCGGCCGCCGCGGCCCACCACCGCGCCTGCCGGGAACCGGTGACCGATCGTCATACGCCCGCCACCGCTGCGTGTCCGCGGGCCTCGCCGTGGGTGCACCGGCGGGCGCACACGGTTACCTCGGGGCGACAAATCGCCCGCAACGGAAACAGCGGGTGTTCTCCGGACATCAGACCGTGTTCCCGCCATGATGCGCATCACACTCCATGAGGGAAGTGACCCGCCTCACTCTGAAATGCCCCAACAAGAGCGACAAATGAGAGTTTGTCCGATCTAAGAAGAGTCCGGGTCAGTACGTTCCCGGCGGGCCGCCGATCCGTCCGTCCAGGGTCCGGCTGAGCCGGTAGGCGACCGGGCGGAAGCCGGTCTGCGGCCAGTGCCCCGCGGACAGCGGGCTGGCGGAGTGCCAGCGGGCCGACATGTAGCGGTGGCCGTTGTCGTAGGCCCACGCGAGCGCGGTCGCCAGCAGCACCCGGGAGATGCCCTCGCCGCGGGCCGCGGGCTCCACGAACGCCTCCATCAGCTCCACGCAGGACTCGGGCACGACCGGTCCGGGCGCCGCCGGCACCACCAGGACCATGCCGATCTCCTCGCCCCGGCGCGAGGCGATCCAGGCGCCGCAGCGCGGATCGGCCAGGGCGTCGGTGTAGCGCAGCCGCAGCGCGGCGAGCGCCGCCTCGGGCTGCGGCTGGAACATCGCCGCGCCACGCTGGCCGCGCGAGGACTCCGCGGCCATCCGGCCCACCTGCGGCAGGTCACCGGGGCCGGCGCGCCGGATGGCGAGCCCGCCCACCCCGCGCGGCTGCCGCCCGCGGGCCTTCACCGCCATCAGGCCGTGCACCAGCTCGCGCCCGAACCCCAGGTCGGACCAGGGCGCGGTGGCCGTCTCCCCGGCCGGCACGTCGACGTAGTGGACCAGCCGCCGCTCGGCGACCAGACGCTCGGCGACCCGGGCGTACAGCGCCCGCAGCACCTCGCTCTCCCGTCCGGCCGGCAGCGCGTGGCCGCCGTGCGGCACCAGGGCGGAGTGCGGGTGGCTGCGCAGCGCGGCGGGGTTGTCGGGCGCCAGGTCGAGCGGCACCGCGGCCAGGTGGCCGATGAGCGCGCCGTCCGCGTCGAGTGCCCGGCACGCCTCCAGGCCGGGCGCGTTCTGCAGCTTGCCGAGGAGTTCCTCGCCGCGCACCGGGCCGTCGGCCAGCCAGGAGCGCTGCGACGGCGGGCGGCGGGCGCGGGCGAACCAGCGGTCGTACCGCTGCGCGGCCAGGGGTATGTGCTCGGCGGTCAGCGGCGCGATGGCGACAGTCATGGTGCCCGGGACGCTAGCGGGGTGCGCGGCCCCACGGCAAGGCAGGACCGCCGGACTGCCGGGGCGTTGCCCAAGTGACGTACGTGCAGGGGGAGTTCAGCCGGTCCAGGCCGGATGCCGGGGGTCGTCGGCGCGAACCAGGACATCCGCGGTCTCTTCCGGCAGCGCTTCGCGGGCGTACCGGTCGTAAGCGGGCAGCGTCCACCGCTCGGCGGCCTCGGTGCGCCGCTCCAGCGCGGCGCGGGACAGGCTGAGGTGGACGGTCAGGTCCAGCGGCAGGCCCTGGCCGAGGAGCAGCGGTCCGTCGAGCACCAGGACCCCGCCCGGCGGCAGCTCCTCGTAGCCGGCACGGGTGGACCGGTCGGTGACGGGGTCGCGCAGCGACGGCAGCGCCCGCCCGGTGCCGCCCGGCCCCAGCGGGTCGAGCACCTCGCGGCGCAGCGCCCCGGTGTCGAGCCACAGCTGGTAGTAGGCGTCGGCGTCCTCGTGGCCGTACTCCAGGCGCAGCGAAGCCGGCCGCCAGAACCCGGCCGCACTGACCCGAAGGGCCCGGCGGCCCAGGGCCGGCAGCGCGGCCGCCACGGCGTCGGCGAGGTCGGCGGTGCCGGCCGCGGGCGCCCCGTCGACGGCGACCCGCCACCACGGGCCGGGCGGCTCGGTGCCGGCGATCCGCTCCGCGAGGGCCTCGGCCAGCCGCGGCCAGGTGATCGGGGTCAGCTGCACGGCACCCATCCTGCCGCAGCACCCCCGCCGCACCGCCGCCGCATCCCCGCCGCACCCCCGCCGCACCCGCCCCGGGCCCGAATACCCGGGCCGTCCGGGCCGACCGGGCCCGTCCCCGGCGGCACGGACCGTCCCCCTGCGGCACACCCCCCGCCACCCGAACAGGCGGTGCGAACACCGGCGGCCCGCCGTCACCCGGCTGGGCGAAGCCGCTCCGCCACTCGCGGGTCTGCGGCGCTGCGATCCACACCAGGCGGCACGGCCGGGCAATGATCGCGCCGACGGCGGTTCCGCGGCGCCCGGAAGCTCACCCACCTGGTGGAAATTCGCTACAAATCACCCGAATGCCGCCGAGCAAGATCTATTACTTCTTGTGAGCCTGGAAGAACTCATGGTGACCGTCCCCATCACCCAGGAGAAGAGCCCAAATGATCCTGTCCATCTCCGGCGTCGTCCTGCTCGGCGTCATCTGCTTCCTGTTCTTCCGCAAGGACGGCCTGAAGGTGTCGCACGGTGTCGTCTGCACCCTCTTCGGCTTCTACCTCGCCGGCACCGCCATCGCGCCCAGCATCAAGGCCGGCGGTGCCAGCCTGGCCGGACTGATCGGCGGGCTCAAGATCTAGCGGTCGCCCGCTACGGCCACTCCTGCCACGACGGGTACGGGCCCGGCGGCGGTCCCCCGCTCCGGGTCCGTACGTCCCCGCCTCCCCCTCCTCCGCATTCCCCGGCCTTCCGGCCGCCCGGCGCGCCCGTCCCCCGCGCGCCCCGCCGCGTCCCCGCGGACACCCCAGCACCCGAACCACCCATGGAGCACCCGTGGCCAGGCGTCCCCTTCCCGCCATCCTGACCAGCCGACCCGCCCTCGCCCGCGGCCGTGACATCGCGCGGACCGCCGCCGACGGCGCGACCGACGTCCTGCACCCCGTGATCACCATCGCCCGCGGCATGCGGCGGCAGGCCGCCTGGGCCGGCGGCTGGTGGGGCCGCACCCCCAAGGACCGCCGCGCGCCCGCCCTGCTGCTGGGCGCGGCCGCCGTGGTGATCGTGGTGATGATGCCGTACGGGCCGATCCTGGGCGCCGTGGCGCTCATGGCGTCGGCCGCCTGGATGGGACGGGACCGCTCCGCGCCGGCCGCGCCCGGCGGCCCCGACAACGCCGAGACCGGCCGCCTGCAGTCCATGTACGAGGCGCTGGTCCCGTACCTGTCCGCGTCCGGCGACCCGGCACCCATGTACGCCCACGACGGCTCCTGGCAGAAGGCGTTCTCCTCCTACGAGTTCCAGGACGGCCGGCTGACGCATCTGCACCTGCGCTACCCGGCCTACTTCACCGACGGCGAGGCGGACTCGCGGGCCCGCGTCGAGCAGCTGCTGCACGCCAAGGCGGGGCGGGGCCGGGAGTACCGGTTCGACTGGAACGAGGAGGAGAACCACCTCACCCTCGTCGCCCTCCCGCCGCTGCCGACGGACGTCGTCGCGCAGCGGTTCGTCACCTCCCCCGGCGAGACCGTGCTGGGCTTCACCGACCCCGACTCGGTGCAGCGCACGGTCCCGGTGCTCGCGGGCGGCGAGACGCGCGACGCGCCGCCGGTGGTCTGGCGCGGCGGCGCGCGGTCCACCGAGCCGCACCTGCTGGCGCTCGGCCAGCCCGGCACCGGCACCACGAGCCTGCTGCGGTCGATCGCGCTGCAGGCGCTGGTGCACGGCGACGTGGTGGTGATCGACGGCGGCGGCGCGGGCGAGTACGCGTTCCTGGCCGGGCGGCCCGGGGTGCTGGCGGTCGAGGACGGGCTGCTGGGGGCGTCGGCGACGCTGGAGTGGGCCGCGCACGAGACCGAACGGCGGCTGATCGCGGTCAACCGGGCCCGGCAGGCCGGGAATCCGGTGGCCGAGGACGTCCGGCGCCCGCTGTGGATCCTGGTCGACCGGCCGACCGCGCTGACCCAGCTGGCGTCCGCCGAGGGCCGCCCCGACCCGCAGCTGCTGCTGGACGTGCCGTTGCGGAACGGCCGGACCGCCAACGTGTCGGTCGCCGTGGTCGACCAGCTCGACGCGACCGAGGGCCTCGCGCCGGTGGTCATCGCCCAGACCCGGGCCCGGGTGGTGCTCGGCCACCTCGCCCCGGAGCACGTGGCCGCGGTCCTCGGCGCGCAGCAGCGGACGACGCCGGCCGCGGACGTGCCCGCGGGCCGCGGCTACGCCCGGCTCGGCACCGGGCCGGTGCTGCGGCTCCAGGTGCCGGCCACACCCGACCCGTACGACGAGGACGCCCCGGAGGCCGAGCGGGTCGCGGTGCTCTCCCTCGTCCCCGGCCTCCACGACGCGATCGCCGGGCAGGACCCGGCCGGGACGCCGGCGGACACGGCGGCTGGCGAGCAACCCACCGACCCGGAAACGGAGCCGGTGGAGCCCGTCGTACTGCGCAAGGACGCAGTCGTCCGCACCGTCGCCGACCTCGAACTGGGCTGACCCGCCCACGACGCCGGCCCACACGACGGCCGGCAAGCAACCCACCGACCCGCACACGAAGCCCGCGGAGCCCGTCGTACTACGCAAGGACGCAGTCGTCCGCACCGTCGCCGACCTCGAACTGGGCTGACCCGGCCGGCGGATCGGTCGTCAGGCCACGAAGAGGCTGGTGCCCTCCCCCTCGGCGCCGCCGCCGGAGCGGACCAGGTCGGCGGCCTGCGCCAGCCGGGCGCCGGCCTCGGCGGCGGCCGGGCCGCTCACGGTGAACGGGATGCGCACGAACGACTCGAAGGCGCCGTCGACACCGAACCGCGGCCCGGACGGGACGCGCACGCCCAGCCGCTCGCCGGCGACCGCCAGCCGCGACCCGGACACCTCCCCGGTCCGCACCCACATCGTCATCCCGCCGCGCGGCACGGTGAACTCCCAGTCGGGGGTGTGCTCGCGCAGCGCCGCCGCCAGGTCGTCCCGGCACTCGCGGGCCCGCTGCCGGCGCACGGCGAGGGCCTGGTCCCAGCCGCCGCCGCGCAGCAGCCAGGCCACCGCGAGCTGGTCGACGACCGGCGACGCCAGGTCGAGGTAGGCGCGGGCGGACACCAGGCGCCGTACGACGTCGGGGGTGGTGCGCACCCAGCCGATGCGCAGCCCGGCCCAGACCGCCTTGCTCGCCGAGCCGACCGTGATGACGGTGCCGCCGCGGTCGAAGGCGGCCATCGGCCGCACCCCCGGCTCCCCGCCCTCCAGGGTGAGTTCGGCCATCGTCTCGTCGGCGACGACCACCGTGCCGGCCGCCCGGGCGGCCTCGACCAGGGCGCGCCGCTGCTCGTCGCCGACCAGCGTGCCGGTGGGGTTGTGGTAGTCGGGCATGACGTAGGCCATCTGCGGGGCGGCGTCGCGCAGTACCCGCCGCCAGGCGTCCATGTCCCAGCCGCCCAGGCCCTCGCGCAGCGCGACCGGCACGATCCGGGTGCCGGTCTCGCGGAACAGCTCCAGGACGTTGGCGTAGCTCGGGGACTCCACGGCGACGCGCTCGCCGAAGCTCACCAGCCGGCGGGTCGCGGCGCCGATCGCGCCCATGGCGCCGGTGGTGACCATGATCTGCTCGGGCATGGTCGGCACGCCGCGCGCGGTGTAGCGGTCGGCGATGGCCTCGCGGAGCACCGGCAGGCCCGCAGGGAAGTCGCCGTGGGTGGCGGCGTACGCGGGCAGTTCGGCGAGCGCGCCCTGCATCGCGTCGGTGAGCCACGGCTCGGTGGCGGGCAGCGAGGCGCAGCCGAGGTCGATGACGGTGCCCGCGGCCTCCGGCGGCAGCGGCTCCAGGCTGCGGGTGGGCAGCACGTGCCCTTCCGGGATCGCCGTCCAACTCCCGGCGCCGCGGCGGGACCTGGCGAACCCCTCGGCGCGCAGCGCCTCGTAGGCGGCTGCCACGGTGGTGCGGCTGACGCCCAGCGCGAGGGCGAGTTCACGTTCGGCCGGCAGCCGCGCGGCGACCTGCAGCCGGCCTTCGAGGACCAGCAGCCGCACGCCGTCGGCCAGACCGCGGTAGGCCGGCAGCCGGCGCCCGCCGGGCCGGGCCGCGGGGCGCGGCTGCGGACGCGGTTCGAGGAGCCGGGCCAGATGCGCCGCACTCACCGACGCGGTCCACTGCGACATCGAAATCAGTCCACCTTTTGAGGATTGGCCATGGATTCATCGTACGCCCAGGCCACAGAGTGGCCTGAGCGTCCGCGCGCTGAACGCCAGGGGGTTGCCGTGCCGTCGTCCCGTCCTTCATCCACGCCGTCCCGCCGTACGGGTGCGCCCTTCCGGTCGCCGCTGCCGTACCGCCGGCTGGTCCGCCTGTACGCGGGCCTGGCCCTGTACGGCTTCAGCGACGCGCTGCTGATCCGCGCCCACCTCGGCCTCGACCCGTGGGACGTGTTCCACCAGGGCCTGTCGCAGCACAGCGGGATGAGCATCGGCGTCGTCTCCATTGTCGTCGGCGCCGCGGTGCTGCTGCTGTGGTGGCCGATCCGGCAGCGGCCGGGCCTGGGCACCGTCTCCAACGTGGTCATGGTCGGCACCTTCATCGACCTGACGATGGCGGTCGTCCCGCAGTACGACGCCCTGGCGGTCCGCATCCCGCTGATGGTCGCGGCCGTGGTCCTCAACGGCGCCGCGACCGGGCTCTACATCACCGCCCGGTTCGGCCCCGGGCCGCGCGACGGGCTGATGACCGGGCTGCACCGCAGGACCGGCCGCTCGCTGCGGCTGATCCGCACCGGCATCGAGCTGAGCGTGCTGGCCGCGGGCTTCGTGCTCGGCGGCGGGGTGGGCGTGGGCACCGTCGTGTACGCGCTGGCGATCGGTCCGCTCGCCCAGTTCTTCCTGAAGCGGTTCGCGCTGCCCGAGTCCGGGGAAGGAGCAGAGCGCCGGACGGTGGAGGAAGGGGGCGAGGGCCTTGGTTCCGGCCCGGCGGGCGGTTCTGCGGGGGTTCGGGACCATACGCCGGAACCCGCGGCAGTGGACCCGATTTAGTCATGGGCGGTGCGGACCGGTAGTGTACGCGGTTGGCCCCGAGGCTTGACCGTTACTGCACGCAAAAGATCCGGTGACACCGGGTGATATATCACCTCAGATGTGACAAAACGGGCATTGGCGGGTACAAACAGGGGCGACACGACGGGCGACGCATATCCCGCAACGGGAATCTTCACCGCCGACCGGACGTTGACCGGATGACGACGACAGCGACACCTGTCCTGTGGGCGACCAAGCCCGGGAGGCACGATTCATGAGTGAGCGAGCTCTCCGCGGCACGCGACTCGGGGCCACCAGCTACGAGACCGACCGCGGTATCGATCTGGCCCCGCGCCAGACCGTTGAGTACGCATGCCGGAACGGCCATCGCTTTGAGATGCCGTTCTCGGTAGAGGCCGAGATTCCGCCGGAGTGGGAGTGCCGCGCCTGCGGCCAGACCGCTCTCCTGGTGGACGGAGAAGGCCCGGAGGAGAAGACCATCAAGCCGGCGCGCACGCACTGGGACATGCTCATGGAGCGGCGCACGCTGGAGGAGCTGGAGGAGGTGCTGGCCGAACGGCTGGCCGTCCTGCGCTCCGGTGCCATGAATATCGCGGTGCATCCGCGAGACAACCGTAAGACCGCCTGACCCCAGGCCCGGGCCCGCCACCGCGGGCCCCCTGACTCCCGTGCCCCGGCGCGGAGCGATCCCGCTCCGCGCCGTCCGCATGCCGGGGGCGCTGCCGCGCCTCGGATCGGAGACCGGGGACCGTCAGCGGTCGTGGTCGACGACCTCGCCCTGGATGACCTTGCCGTCCGGGCGGTGGATCTTCGCCTGCTCGCTGGCGTCCCTGGCCTGCTGGTAGAGGTCGCCCAGCGAGCCGGGGTCGGCCGGGTGGCCCGGCTGCCGCCGCAGCGCGCGCTCGGCCAGCCGCTCCAGGGTGCTGCCGACGAGCCTGCGGGTGGGCGGGAAGAGCAGCACCAGGCCCACCGCGTCCGACAGGAAGCCCGGGATGATCAGCAGGATGCCGCCGAGCATGTGCAGGCCGGTGCGGCCGCCGCCGGGGGCGCGCTCCGGAACTTCCTCCGGCTGCCCCTGCTGCGCCCGCTGGGCGGCCTGGACCGAGGCCGTCAGGTTCCGCCATGCGCTGCGGCCGGCGCGCTTGACCGCGGCCGCGCCCAGCACGAAGCCGGCCAGGATGGCCAGGAACACGAACCACCCGCTGGTCGCGTCGGCGACCACGATCAGCAGCCAGATCTCCAGCACCGCCCAGGCCGCGATCACCAGCGGCGCGAGGCGCAGCCGCGAACGCCGCCGGGGCTGCTGCTGCGCGGGGTGCGGGTGGGCGGGAGGACGTGAACTCGTCGTCATAGCTCAAGTGTGCCAAAGACCTCACCGACTCCAAAGGCCAGGTAAAGGCCGCTGGTGCCGGTCGGTCACGCCCGCGGTGCCGCGGCCGGCCGTGGTGCCGGCGCCGGCACCACGGAGCGGACCGCGGGACTACTCCTTGCGGCCGGTGATCTTGGAGGCCCGGGAGCTGACGCCCCAGGCGGTGACCCGCCACAGCGCCTCCGCCACGATGTTGCGGCTCATCTTGCTGTCGCCGCGCTCGCGTTCGACGAAGGTGATCGGCACCTCCACCACGTGGAAGCCGGCCTTCACCGCGCGCCACGCCAGGTCGACCTGGAAGCAGTAGCCGGCCGAGGCGACCTCGGCCATGCCCAGGCCCTCCAGGGTCTCCTTGCGGAACGCCCGGTAGCCGCCGGTCACGTCGCGGATCGGCACGTCCAGCATCAGGCGCGAGTAGGTGCTGCCGCCGCGGGACAGGATCTCGCGGGACTTGGGCCAGTTCACCACCCGGCCGCCGGGGATCCAGCGCGAGCCGAGCACCAGGTCGGCGCTCTTGAGCGCGGTGAGCAGGCGGGGCAGCTCCTCGGGCTGGTGGGAGCCGTCCGCGTCCATCTCGACCAGCACGCCGAAGCCCTGCTCGATGCCCCAGCGGAAGCCGGCCAGGTAGGCGGCCCCCAGGCCCTCCTTGCCCTTGCGGTGCAGGACGTGCACCTGGGCGTCCTCAGCGGCGAGTTCGTCGGCGAGCTTGCCGGTCCCGTCGGGGCTGTTGTCGTCGGCGACCAGCACGTCGGCGTCGGGTACCGAGGCGCGGACCCGCTGGACGATCGGCTTGACGTTCTCGGCCTCGTTGTAGGTCGGGATGATGACGAGCACCTTGCCGAGCGGGCCGAAGGTGCGCTGCTCGTCGTTGACTGCGGTCACTGGGGTTGCTGCCCTTTCACCATGCGTGTGCGGTCGCGCCTGCCGAGGGCGACGGCGGCCGCGCAGGACAGGAGCCCCACCATAGCGAGAACCCACTCGGGTGCCGCGCCGACGCGGTCGGCGACGGTCTTCTCGTCACGCAGAGGGATGTCCGCGCTGAGCACCTGGCGGGTGAACTCCTTGCTGCGCTGCTCGATCGTGCCGTCCGGCGCCACCACCGCGCTGATGCCGCTGGTGGCCGCGGTGACCACGGCCCGGCCGTGCTCGACCGCCCGCAGCTTGGACATGGCCAGCTGCTGCTCGGGCTGCCCGGTGCGGCCGTAGGTGGCGTTGTTGGTCTGCACGATGATCGCGCGGGCGCCCGCGTTCACCGTGTCGCGCACGATGCCGTCGTAGGCGACCTCGAAGCAGATGACGTCGCCCAGGCGGGCCGGGCCGATCTGCATCACGCCGCTGCCCTTGCCGGGGTAGAAGTCGCGCGGGATCTCGTTGAGCTGGCTGACCACCTTGGTGAGTTCCTTGCGGAACGGGACGTACTCGCCGAAGGGGACGGGGTGCTGCTTGGTGTAGTGCGCGCCGGGGCCGGTCACCGGGTCCCAGACGATGCCCTCGTTCTGCACGTGGTCCTTGTCCGGGCCGTCGACCAGGGCGCCGACCAGCACCGGCACGCCGACCGCCTGCACGGCCTCGGTGATCTTGTCGTACGCGGCCGGGTAGGTGAACGGGTCGAGGTCGGAGGAGTTCTCCGGCCACAGCACGATGTCCGGCTTGGGCACCCGGTGGGCGTTGATGTCCGCGGCCAGTTGCAGGGTCGCCTGCACGTGGTTGTCGAGGATCTTCATCGGCCGGCCGAGGAAGTGCATGCCCGGCTGCTCGACGTTGCCCTGCACGATCGCGATACGGACGTGGCCGTCGGCGTTGGTGTGCACCGGGACCAGCAGTCCCCCGCAGAGCACGGCCGCGGACAGCACGAGGGCCGCCGCGCCCGGCAGGGCCCCTCTCGGGCTCCTTTGCGGGTCCCGCCACACCCGGTGCCCGGCGAGGGCCGCCGCGGCCAGCAGCGTGCCGCTGAGGGCCACCGCGAAGCTCACCAGCGGGGCGCCGCCGAGCGCGGCGAGCGGGGTGAAGGGGGAGCCGGTGTTGGCGAACGCCAGCCGGCCCCAGGAGAAGCCCCCGAACGGCAGCCGGTCGCGGACCAGTTCCTGCGCCACCCACAGGCAGGCGCACCACACGGGCCAGCCGCGCAGTCGCCCGGCGAGCACCATCAGGCCGGCCATCACCACCAGGTAGCTGGCCTCGACGCCGGACAGCACGACCACGGCGAGCCAGGTGACCGAGCGCAGCCAGACCAGCAGCCACAGGAAGAAGGGGAACCCGAAGGCGAAGCCGAGCCAGGCGCCCTGGCGGACCGTGCGGCCGCGCAGCACCAGCGCGAGGCCGGCGACCGCGACCACGGACAGCGGCCACACGTCGTAGGGCGGGAACGAGGCGGCCAGCGCCAGGCCGAAGGCCGCGGCGACCGCGCTGCTCGGCGCCGCCCTGCGGGCCGTGGCGGCGAAGCGCGCGCGGCGCGACGGCCGGGCCGGGGCGGCGTCCGGGGTGCCGGCGGCCTCCGGTGCGGGCACCGGAGGGGCGGTGGCACGGGCGGCCGGGGGCGCCTCGGGACCGGTTTCGGGGCGCAGGCGCACAGTCGCGGCCTTCCTGCAGGTGGAGAGGTGGTGAAGGCGACCGTACCTCCTGTTGACGCCCCCTTGAGTCGCGGGACGGCAAAGGTCCGGCGACGAACCCGCCCTCCACCGGCGGTTCTCCGCCAGGGAACCGGCCCGCCGGCCGTCCGGCCGTTCGCGGGACGTCCGGCGCCGCGCCCGGAACGGGCCCGGACACGGAACGGGCCCGGACGCCCTTCGGGCCGACCCGGGGTCCGCTGGCTGCGGGCCGCGCCGGGGTCGTTGTCTACTGGGCGTCCAGTCCCTTCACGGGTCACACCTGCCGACCGGGCGGTGCGCCTGCTCCGCCCCTGGCGGGTGGAGTGGCCGACTGGCGGGCCG
>Ga0136643_10006799_pt1 | contig 16432 bp, 7 predicted proteins | sample TergutLab28metaG_FD_96883 | JGI IMG/M metagenome (GOLD analysis project Ga0136643, IMG submission 96883) | Labiotermes labralis P1 segment gut microbial communities from Petit-Saut dam, French Guiana - Lab288 P1 (version 3) (version 3) | ecosystem: Host-associated > Arthropoda: Insects >... | reverse complement strand
GCAGCTAGTCAAGAAATTCCCCGCATTTCATGGAACCCGAAGGTTCATTACCGCACTCACAAGCGTCCGCCACCTGTCCCTATCCTGGGCCAACCCAATCCAGTCCATATACCCACATCCCACTTCCTGGAGATCCATCCTAATATTATCCACCCATCTACGCCTAGGTGTCATTAGCATCTATAAGCGTTAAATGTAAGTTATTAAAACGATAGTATGAAGCCTACAAAAACATGATTATTTTTTAATTTTCTACTAAAATACTACGTTTTTATGGATTCAGTGTGTATACGTATGAATGTAAGGAAATAATACACATCTGTGTTTACAATTCACCGAATATGCCTTATTATACAACAAAAATACATTTATAACACACATCATAGAAATTTGACTACATGTTTTGACTGCTGACTATAGCCACTCTCAAGCCCTTCCACAAATCTTGTGTCACTCTAATATAAAGTAAGGCCAGGTTTAACGAAACTGTGCATTTATCATGCTATATTTAGCATGACAAATATAGTAACATTTTGTTTTTTAAATTTGGCCTTACTTTAATACTGTGATATAAGACTTCCGAAAAGTCCTGGCAATGGCCATAGCAGGTAGCCGAAACGTGTAGCAACATTTTAATTGAATTTGAATTAAGAGTTGCGGAAAGACAACATTCGGCTTTCTGCAAAATCCTTCTAAGAACTGACTAGTGACCGCAAGATTTGAATTGGCATAAAGCGCCCTAAAATGGCTACATGGGAGAAAATAAACTGCAGTAAGTTGTGGGCTGTATTGGTCTGAGTCAGGATAAGTTTCTTTTGCGCCGTTTTTTTTTAACATAGTAAAAAGCAGTCTCCTTCTCTAGAGCTTCGACTATATTGACCAGCTGGGTTACTCCAAGCTTTAACATCGCTGTCGTCTCATCGAAACTTGTAAGTAATTACTCAAGAAGGTCAAGATTGACGGGACATACAGCAGGCATGGAAAAGGAAAAGAATTTGTACATAATCATTTTCGCATGTGTAACGATACTGTTGAAATGCGTTATAATGACCAAAACTTTCATTTTTACCTCCTCCATCCCCAGAAGAGGCTTTGAAATAACAACTGTTCTGTCAACTCTGTGTTTGCAGAATACCTAAAGAACCAAATCAGAATACTCTTATGCTACCACTGACTATATGGGACACGCCATGGCGCAGTTGGTTGAGGCAGTGCGCTAAAAATCTGGAAAGTCGTGGGTTCGATTCCCGTTGTTGACACTGATCCTACCAGCCCTACTATGGCCCTGGGGTCGAGGACGAGGAATTTTTCATGGGGGTAAAGGCGGCCGGTGCTTAGAGCTGACAACCTTACTACCTTCATGTGCCTGGGAGCCACACTGTCCTTGTTTTACTGTTATTAATGAACCTATATTCTGATCATATGACATCCTGTTGCATCGATGTATATTGTCATCTAATCACCAACTGTATTTTATCTTACATCACATCTGTAAACTGTATTTCGTACGTAAACTGATCCGTTTATCTTGTTTCAAGTTTTTCTTCACGGGGACCACTCATCTTATTTACAGATGAGATTGGTTAGGCATGCAGAACGCAAGCTATAAGTGTGATAAATGAACATAATTTTTAATGTAGCTAAAGTTTTTGTGTGTTTCTATGTCCTCCATAGTCCCACGTGCCAACTGCCCACTCTCACAGCTGCCTGCGTTATATCACCACAATTGTATACGGCGAAGACTATAAATTATGAAGCTTTCATTACGAAACTTCTACCTTCAAAGTTTAAGTGTATTCTTCGCCCTTCCTACATAATACAGTCACCTGTGTGTTGTAATTTGAAACGAAGCGCAACGTGTAAACCGCTTGGTTTTTATTTAATTTCAGCGCTTTGAATAATTAAGAATTCTAACTAGGGAAATGAAATCCAGTGCTGTGAAATTTTATTACGTCTGTTACGTTGTGATTCTGACAGTCTTATTTTACCACACTTTCCGCATAAAGGCGCAAAGTCCCCTATAGTCCTGTTTAATGTGTACGTAGAAGTATTTCGTAAAACATCCCTAGCTAATTACTGTTAAGAATGGAAATAAAAATTTTATGTCACTCATTCTCCCACAGAAAATGTTCAAAAAACTAGAAATCTTGAATGTGGCCTCCTCTAATTTTTACATGAAGACGGACGGAGCAGCAGACTTGATAAAAATAACAGAGATATTTTTGTAACTTCTGTTGCCGAAGAACCTAAATGAGGGCAATTAGTTAAAGAGATTTATTTGTAACAGAAAGGGTTCTAGCGAAACGCTCAATTGTATGTTTAAATAAATTTTACATATCCACATAAATGTTGAAACAAGAGTCGAGTGGGAGAAGGTTTCTTGTAAATCGCTTCAGAAAAAAATCACGTAAATTTTGCTTGTGTAAGTAAGACCCTTGTTTATATTTGAATATAATTTGAGCATAAAGGTTCGGAAGCTCAAGCAAAGCGTAATAATCCTGAGGTGTTCCCTTTCTATTTTATTCAAAAGTTTGTTCAAAAATTGTAATGGATACACTAAACGAATTTAGTTTGTTCTGTAACTTGCATTCACTGCACTTTGCGTTAAGATTGGTATTAGGCAATTCGCTTTCAAGGGCAGCGCGAAAACGCAGGTTCGTTTTCATTCAGTTTATATGGTATACTTTTCGGTTTTAAAGGGAACTGGAGGGTTTGGACATATTTTATCAAACCTCTAATGTATCTGGTTTCATGAACAATCTCTATAGCAGCTCTCACTTTTTTATGCTGAGGGACAGACAGAAGGAGAGAGGGATTTTACATCTGTTCTGCTGGTGTGTGAACAAACGTAAAACTCTATGGTAAAGTTAACTGTAAGTATTAGTGTTCAGGCAATGGTGGCACTAGTTATTTGAATTGCGGCGTTCCGGATTTTGATGTCATTTACTTTTTAAATAGACATCAACATTTCGGAGAAATTTGCAACCACCATCGTATAAGCAGATTAATTTGCCTTGAAAACAGAAGGAGCTGGTTCCTCCGAAACAACGTTACCATTTGTAAAACTGCAAATCTTCGGTCTAATATTAGAATGAACCCGACCTTCAGAGCGAACTCCGTGACGAAGAAATGTGGGATGAAGCAGAACGAGATGGAAAGTTCGGGACCATTAACATAAAGTGAGAAGAGAAAAGAAGAAGTATAGAGACAAGAATAAAGCATTTTCCGGTTAGCATCTTAATTTAGAACGGTCTAAATACGAGTGCATTTTTCATTTATTCTTGCCCATTTTTGCTTTTAGTTTATGTAGTGACGCAGTCAGTACGTCACGTTATATAGGGTCGAATGACTGGACATCTGAAGGAAAGAGGCAGAAAGTAATCGCAGTCCTGTTCCTTCAAATTACTACTCCCTTCACCTATCTGGAGGAACTGAGGAGTAATAAGATAAAATCAGTCAGGCTAGTCTGTATCCCGGCTCACTTTTGAACCTGAAACCTTACCATTATAACAAAAGCTTTAACGTTTGAGTGGGCAATAATAGCGCAGTCGGTATAGCGACTCGCTACGGGCTGGACTGTCCGGAAATCGAATCCCGGTGAGGGTGAGGATTTCCGCATAGCTTCAGAACATCCCTGGAGAACACCCAGCCTCCTATAAAATGTTTATCTCTTCCTTCCCGGGGGTAAAGCGGCTGGGGCATGGCGTTGACCACCCACCCCATCTAGCGCCAAGGTTAAAGAAAGAGTAGAGCTACACTTCTACTCCCCCTCTGGGCCTTCGTGACCTGTTCTAAGTTGAATTTTACCTTTCCTTTTAACGCTTGAATCAAATCGCTCGGTACTGTACAGACCTTAAAAATGTGTTCATATATACTCTCTAATAAATCTACATTCTCTACTAAATAAATTCCTTCCACACTTCAGATTCATTACAAGACTCTTTTCATTCTCTCCTTTTATTACTGACTTCTGACGTTCCGTTTAGTCTTTTTTTATATTTGGGCAATTTTTATCTTTATCACTTTTACGTGATTTAACCTAAAGTTTGAACTGTACTGTACGAGTAGCTACATTTTTGTTCTTTGTTTCCCTTATTTTAATTCCTTCTCTCTTTCTTGTATCGACGTTTGCCGTCTACTTTTGCTTTCCTTCGAAATAGTGTTAATTATTATTTATACCTGGTAACAAACTTCAAGTTACTGCTGAATTATTATGTATTTCATGCACTAGTAATAGCCGCACACCTTGTTGTTTACATAAATATATGTACATGTCATACCTGTTTATGTATGCTTGATAGGAAACCCTTGAAGAGTTCACAATGTGACATTCTCCAAAAATCGTAACGAGACCTAAAGTTTGTGTTAAAAGCAGGCTGGTAGCGAAACGTCTAGTTTCAGCTGTGGGCAAGTGCTTTTGTGAAATCATGAATAAATAATTCTCTATTGACATACAGCAATTGCTTTTTAGTTAGTCTTTTAATTTTTTGTCATTCATGTCATTTATAACACAGAAAATATACACAATGCTTGTGAGTGAGGTAATAAACCTTCGGGTTCCGTGAAATGCGGGGAATTTCTTGACTAGCTGCAAACCAGTTAGCTTCTCAAGAAGGACTCTGCACCATGCAGTAAGTAAGTATTAAATGTATAGTTAATAAATAACAGACGCGTTTAGAATAGGACATTGCAATGCCGTGCTACATTTCCAATCCAAAAGTTTCTTGATATAAACTTAAATACTACATTTTTACTGGAGTTTATAGATAGACGTTTACGGGGCTCACTTCAATTCCCGTCATCAGTGACTTCCTAAAATTAACATAGGCTTGTTTCGGGAAGTTCATGTTCGAGCACTGAACAGTACTGTGAAGATGAGAACTGGGTTTCTTTGGTTTAAGACGCAGCGTGTAGAAGTACTTCTTTATCGGAGTTTCGGTACAATTTCTCGGGCCCTTCTTCAAGGGTCGGAAACGCCTTTTGGATTGTTGACACTTGAATTTGGGACCAATATGTTGTCCCGAAACGTCGGTAAGGAATTACCACTACTCGCCTAGAAGCAGCACAGAAGAGCGCAGTTGTCGTCTGTTTTTCGTCGAAAGCTTGAAATCAAGCTGATATGCGTAGAGATTATTTATCTTTCGGCTTTCAACCTGGGGAAGATAATTATTATATTATATTATATTATACTATATTATATTATATTATATTATATTATATTATATTATATTATATTATATTATATTATATTATATACATAACTATAAATTGACAAAAGGCCAGTTTAGGAGCCCAGGAAGGGAGAAAAGATGAGTGGAATATCACATCGCTGTGAGCTGTCTGGCTGGTATAGTTTTTCAAAGTCTGCCTTTCGTAAGTAAACTCAAAATTTGACTTTTTTGCAGCAATTCTTCTTGTATTGCGAAGTGTCAGAGGGCCTTGCCTCAGAACGTTTGCTCATTTGGGCTTTCTAGGTGTAGACGCTGTGTCTCTCTCTTGCTCATTGCACTAGGAGAGACTTCTTCGGGGTTTGGGTGGATTTAATCGAATGTGACGAAATTTTTTGGTCGCATTTGAATTTTGACTTTATTTCAACTCTCTTTATGTGTATGGAGTCCGGTTAACTGTTTTAGGAATCAGATGGTGCACTTATTGAATCACTATAACCGTCTGCTTATTTATTCGATCACTAACACACATCAGTAACACTTCTCCTACTCTCTGTTAATGATGAACTGTTTGCTCTTTCTTGTATGTGTAACCACTATAGTGAACACCTGATTTACGAAATCGGACTCTTCCTTCAAATATCGGAGGGCCCTTCATGGTTAAAGTATTTACTTAAAGGTAGAGTTGAATCTCGTTGGGCAGTGTGGAAACTTCTTTTGGTACATTGGGTTCAAGGTTTTATGGTGTCAGGCGATTTTCATTGCGCCCTTGTTTAGAATATAAGCGCTAAATGTTTCCCATATATTTAAGGTATTGGCCAACTAGACTATTATTTCCTTTGTTGGTTGCACAATGGGTATTCTAAAACTAAACTTTTCTGGAGCAATGACCTTCCGTCCCTCAGTGAAGGTTTCTTGAATGGACCTCTACTGTGAGTTTTATGACCGACGGCAATGACCCGAGATGTGTGGACCGCACTTAGTGGTTATTCTAATGTAAACAAGCTGTTTCGAACTGAGGGCTAGCAATCGTTTTGCATCGTAAACAATTATACAAACAATGTTAGGCTACACAGGGTTAAAACAGAGTTTACCAGGGCTAAGTTTTGCCAATGATGCTTAGATTTCTTAAAATTTATTTTGAGCCCATCTGGAACACCCAAATTTACCTTCCAGCTAATGGGAATTCTGTAGAGCTAGGAGGGGAGGCGTTCTTAGTGCGGATACACAGCAGACCTGCTGTCAATGCAGGGTATTCTGTACGGTTAGCTGGATTCGAGTGAACGCAGACTTCGTCGCTCTGCTAAAATTTCGGGGCTTTTCAACAAAATTACAATTATAAATTATTGTTTGGATGTGTATATATAACATACACAACAACCAATAGTGCACTAAATTGTCTTGTAATATTCAGTGTCATTGAATATTCACCTGTTAACTTAAAGCTTAATTTGCGTAGTCACCATATTGTGTGAGTATTACGAAGTGCCCTGCAGGTGTTTGATATTGCATTGCTTGTTAATTAGCAACATCTATTCGATGGAGCAGAGAGTGTTATCAAGTTTTGTTTTAATTAGTTTTATGTTTTGTATAAATTGAGGCTATGGTTGCTGACGTATCCACAAAGTAATTGTTCCTGATAAATGATATCTCATCCTGTCGAATTTGAGCCGGTGTCTTGTCATGCCCTTCTAAGCATAAAACCTCGATTAAACACCGGGTAAAGAGAGGTAAGACTCCAGAGCTGAAGAGTGAACCTATCTTTTCGGAACTATCTTCACTAACAGATCACAACATCAGGTGTGGAGCAGGGAAAAACGGGTAGAGCAACCCTGAAAAGAAATGCAACAAGCTTGACAGTATTATATTTACGTTATCAGTTGTATCCCCATTTTTGCATTACTATTTTATAGAGCCTTATTTACTGACCTGGCCTCTTTTAAATAATGTTGAGAATAAATTATATATCGGTGCATAGAACTTTATGTATTACATGTTGGCAGTTACTAACTTATTCTCGAAAAGCTTAAACTAGTGTCCTTGGCCTTGTGGATATTAAGACCTCTCGTAAGTTACCAGTTTAACTTTAAACAATACACTGATATATAACGATTTTTGTGCGTTAGTAAAAAAAATATTTTCCATGCAAGTCTCACATTACTTTAAAACCGTTTTCTGTACTTCTAAATAAAAGGAATATTTATGTTTTACCAATTATAATTTTATTTTATACGCACGGAACTGAATCACAATAATTGCATGGAACATAGTCTCGTTGGAGTTTGCAGGTGTCGCACGAACTAAGTCTAAGCACTGAAAGCACATTCCTGAATCCTGAATATTTACTGCAACAAAAGTAAAATTATGTGGCAAGTTTGTGTTATTGAGGTGACACATACAGGGTGTTTCAGTCAATTACTGTCACTTTCAACTTAACAGTGCAATGGCGATAGCGAATTTATTTATACGAAAACAGTGTCAAAGTAACAAACAAGGATTAGAATTTCACATATGGGTAGCGCTGTGGCTGACATGCTCGATGTGAGACCCTTGGACTCTCGAACCGCTTGAAGACCTAATAAAAAGTTCTGTACAGTACAGATGAGCATTCCTCTTGTGACCTGTGCACAACTTTCCTTGATCCTCTCCTTCAGTTCAGGCAGAGTTCGGGGAGCACTGCTGAACACTTTGTCCTTCAGATAACCCCAGAGGAAATAATCACACGGATTTAAATCTGGACAGCATGGTGGCCATGAGAATCCGCACTGGAATTGCTGTGGGAAAAGATTGGATACTATGCGATGCTGGAACTTGGAGTGCAGGAGTTCCAGAACCTCTGGAGTGGTGTGGGGTCTAGCTCCATCCTGTTGGAACCACTGTACATGAAGAAAACATCGTCTCTGTCTCAGTTGAGGGAGGAAGAAGGAGTCGAGCATCAGGACGTAATTCTCTCCAGTGACGTAATCTCAATCAAGCCCTGCGCGGAAACCGCACACCCCACCAAGACTGTTCTGGGCGTGCAGAGTGGATTCGTGAATTTGATGTGGATGATGAGTGCCCCAGAAACGCACGTTTTGTCTGTTAATGTCCCCCGTGAGGTGAAGGTAGGCATCATCACTAAACCAAATGTGTTCCAGAGTGTGAGGGTTCTGCTGCAAGTGTTGATTACCTTGTACGCTCTTCTCGACACACAGTTGTCAGAGACTCGAAGACATGGATCTTGAACGGATGCATGCGTAAATCGGTTCGAAGTATGCGCCATGCAACCGAAGGCGATACCTCATTTTCTGCAGCAAACTGTCGCACAGACTTCTATGTTGGAGATGAGGCCACACTCGCACGAATGGTCCCAACAGTGTCGGGCGTGCGAACACGTGGCTTGCTCCCACCTCTTTTCTTGCCTGTCACATTCCCAGTTTCGCGAAACTGCTCCACCAACGTCATCATCGTATTCCTTGCTGTTGCTTCCTTGCACTTGTCTGGTTTTTGAACCGGCGCTGGACTGTGACAGTCGAATTTGTTTGCAGAAACCATTCCACAATTCGAGGTTTCTGCTCTGTCGTTAGTGACGGAGCCATCTTGAATGACGTCACAGCGGCAAGTGTTGCCAAGTATGGAAAAAATACTAATGTATGACGATTATGGCGCTACCACTTACATTGAGCTGTGTACTTTCTCTATCGTGTGTTGTTCAAACAGAATTTACAGTAATTGACTGAAACGCCCTGTAGGAACACATTTGATCTTCGCTGTCTGCATGTTCTCATATAAAACACATCTTTACGGAAACTGGTTCTACTGGTATCGCGTACAATTGATAAACAATGGAACATGTTCCGCTGGATCTATTGACAGGAACTAACTTGGACGCGGGATGCGGACTAGTTGTATGAAATGGAAAGAGACTATAGGACTTCATAATTTTGAGTGTTAAAAGATGGCGGAATTGATCAATCTTTCGAAATGTTTTGTCTTAAAAAAAGAAGGGGAGAAAATTTTAACATTTTACACCCCCATGTTCAAAAAGCTCGAAAGTGTTATCTGTCCAGAGAGAGATGGATGATTTAACACCTGTCATAATATTATTTTTCAGTCTGTGGCTTGGTGTTTCTAGCGAGCTCTATCCTTAAGTCTTCTGATTATAAACACTTTTCTATCTCTCCCCCCACGTGTTAATGTCATGTCTGTCCCATCGTTCCTGATGTTACCACACTGGTAAGGATTTCGAAGAGAGATTTAAATAGTACGTAGTTTACATTATGCAATTTTTCCATAATCCAGCTAATTCTGCCCTCTAAAGTCGGAATATTTTACTCATTATCCATATTTCAAAAGTCCAAACAACCTATATGAATTAACTAAACTCTACCCAAGCATACAGGCAACTCAGTGAAATAAAGCAGATCTGCATATGAAACTGGATTAGACATTACCTCATATTCCATTTGCATTATAGATAGGGGCGAACACGTACTGCCGTACGATTGATGATTGGATGGTCGGTATCAACATGACTAAGTTTTTCCGTAGTGGATTAACTCCTTGGTACAATGTGATTTGTGTTGGAACGTAATAGGATTATGCTATTCATGTAACCAGAAATATTGTCTCTCTATTATAAAATACGATCCACGTTAAAATATAGAATCATAAGTTCCACAGCTATAGCAATTTGTCTTTTTTACACAGTTCAGTATAATTCACGTTGCAGCTGATGAAATAATATTTTATACACCATGCAGGACTCTGAAACCGGAAAGCCTAATACGACAAACATGGCGGTATTACATATATTTGTTGCTGATCAATATAAAAATCGGTGAAGTCATTTTTTCACAGGCCTCCTGAACGGAATGTCAAAACCCAGTTTATTTTTCGAAAGGTCCCTGCTTCAGTATCCGATCGGATGTCTAACTACACTTATTAATGTTAACGTCGTTTTACTCAGATCCTACAAATGAAGTTTTGAACAGAAAGTTTACAATGAACTGAAGAGGGTCATTTGTTTCACAAAATTTAAAATTCTTTAATCAATTTTATCCTGTTATGTGAAATTGTACATCATGAATTATGAAATAGTCGTTGAAAATATAATGTAAATATAAATATTTTCTAGATTTATTCATGCTTTAGACGCTCTCCACCTTTCTTCTTTCTAAAATGAAATAAATAACACAACGTGTCTGGGACAGAATCAGTTCTCTTCCACAAGCAAAAGATCAAGGAATCACCTAACACCTGGATCCGAGAGCTCTTCTAAGCCCTTAGGCCCAGAGGTTGTTTTTTTCGTTTTTGTTGTAAAGAAGAGATTATAGACAAAAGGTCACAAGATGAAAGATTCCAATTTTGGAATAATTTAAAGTAATGTTTTCAAGTTGAGCTAAGTTTACAAGCTATTACAGTCCAATACTTATGGTGTTGCACCCGCTAACACCAGGGTTTTGCAGCACCTAGCCAATGAAACCGTAAAAACTAGAAAAATTATTGCTAACTTACTTTATGCTAGCAGTATTTTCTGCCATCATTATATATCCACTTCACCCTACTTTGTTCTGGCATGGTCTTCCAGCCTAACATCTGAACTTATATAAAAATATGCCTCAAATTCTCAGACCTGTAATCTTTATACAACCTACCATTTTCTTAAATGCTTTCTTGGTATTTATCTCTAACCACTGTACACCCATAAATATTCCCCTTCATGTTTGCCTTTCTTGGCCCTTCAGAAGTATAATAATTACATGATCCTCACGTCGACATGGTGGAAATATTACCCTCTCTGATTTTCCCTTTTAAACCTTTTAACTTATCAGGGTAGTTTAACACAGAATTTTGTACACATCTTATTCACCTAAAATAAAATATTTTTTACACTCGAAGCTTATTGTGAACTGTTAATTCTACCAAACAAAAGATATTTCGTTGTACGTTAAGTGATTAGGATATGGATTAATCGATATTAGTTCGATTCCTAAGACAGCCAAAACTTTTTCTCTTTTTTTGCAGCGTCCTGACCGTCTTTTGGGCCCACCCAAACTCTTTTAGAAACAGTAGTGTCAAGGTTAAATTTGTTTGCACCTGTATTTTCGTAACTAATACACCTTCATGACGTTGTCCTTAATTAAGACCTTATAAGAAATTATTTACTTAAGGAACTTGTTTTCGCGATATACATATGCCCCATGTTTCATGCTCACAAACATACAACTAGTGCGTAATTAAGGAAAGGTGGGAATGGCTTTGTCATTGACATGATAGCTGGTTAAAAGTCTTGGGGAAACAAAATATTGCCCTTTTAAGTCGAAATAATTTAGAGACTAATAGACATTGGGGACAGCAAGTGACATATGTTTTTCTAAACATTTGAAGACTGAATAGGAAGTGAATAATAACAATAACGACAATAAAACATAAATAGACATGTTATAGTGTGTGCTCAATTACAATTTCATGCACGCAAAGAAACAGGGGTAAAATAAGAAAATGAACCACTGGTGTGAGCGTGCACCAAAATTAGTAGAAACAGGTCATGAAGTTCAAGTACCCATATTATTAAATCAAAGAGTAGTTATCGGTCAACTTATCCTTTGAGGTCTCAATGTAATTCATGCGCGATATTTTAAGATTATGTTTCAACCATCAGCGTGAATTTACCTTTAGGCGGAGGAAGATTATTTATTATAATAATAATTATTATTTATTACTAACTGTAATTGAGTTGTCACTCGTTGGCAGTAGGCCTTACACTAGTACAGACAAAACAAACAAGAATAAATATACATAAATGAAACAACACAAAAAACACAGTACAAGCAATACAAAACACAGTAAATAAAAGTATACGTATTATCAAAACACACACACATTACAAAACCCACACATGCACACATCCACACATTAAACAACAAGTTAAAACAACTACAGCACAAGATACACCCCAATGATATAGTCACAATATAATCAAGTACCCTCAATACAAATTCACATGGTACTTTTGTCCCCAGGAACTTCACCGTAACTCTCTTCACTTCACCTCGCTTCAAAAATAAAATAACTTCACATAAATCACGTCAGTTCACTCCACGTCACTACACTTCATATCACTTCTCTTACTTACACTCAATCCCCACTGAATTCTCTTGCTGTTGTGTAGCTGATACACATTAATTTTTTGTTCTTTTCTTTCTTTTCTCTCCAGGATTGTTGTATGAACTGTATGTAAGTCATAAGCTTCATTTTATCGTGCTTAGTTCTCGCATCTCTGTAACTCATACTCTTTGTTTACACTTCCATTTCTTAGTAAGCAGACCAGGCATGGGAGGAATATAATTTTCTTCTATTTCTTTTTGTTTATAATTGGTCGCGCTAAGTGTTTATCGTGCGAGCAGTGTGCGGGTTGACGCATGTAACAGTAGCTGCCTTGTGCTCCAGTTGCAGTCTGCTGTGTAACTCGAACAGTGACTGAGCAACAGAAAAAGAAGCTGGACGGTCAGTGAGTGTTAACGGTAATGAAAAACCCGCTGGAGAGATTTGTCACCAATACAGTTCAATTGTAACTGCAATTATTCCCTAATTACGCACAATAAAACTCCAGTACACTCTACTTGGGGATTATTGAGAGTGTGAGCGGCCTGCCCGACTCCCCGTCTTAACCTGAGTTCCGAACTCCGTCCCTCCTGGGAACAACATCCAAGATACGTTCCACACCGGTCCACACAGGATACAACTTTGCTTGTAACTACATTCCCTTGCTTGTAACTACCGTTTTGTGCAAGGACGCTTGATATTTATCAGGACTGGTATGAAATTCATTTTGCTCTCTTGCAGCCACTTGTGTTTCCGCTTATGAGGGACTAGACAGATGGATTTTTAGTTAGTTATTTTCCGGAACAGAGTACAGCACGGGCTGAAGGAGATCGGTTGCAGTGTCGCGTTCAGAATATGTATTTCAGATCAGTCCATATCAATAAATTTGAATGAAAGTTATTTGGTTTTTACGAGTACGCAGCGCATCGAATTACTGAGATCGTTGCGGATCCTTTTAATGGCCAACCCGTATACATTCCCAGAATTTAGGTTTTCAGAGCCACCGAATTGACTTAGTTTGCGTTGCTCGATAAACGAAAAACGACTATGTACAAAGTGCAAACCGACAGAACCATCCCAAACAACAAACCGGACATCAAAATCCGTGATAATGATAATGGAACGTTTATATTAATAGGATGTTCCATAATCAGGAGACACAAATGTGATCAGAAATAAAGCTGAGAAAATTATTAACATCAAGACCATATAATATAAATATAGACTGTGAGGGATTTAAAAGCAAAATTGATGCCAAAAATAATAGGAGCAACTGAAAGAATCTCTTAATCACTCAGAAAACACCTGAGCTGCCTACCTGGATAGCACAAAGTAAAGGAACTACAGAAAACAGCCATGCTGGGCTCTGTGCACATGCTTCTGGAAGTACTAATGTAAAAGTACAAAACATTCAACATAGAAAGTAATATTATATGTACCATAAACTGTAAGTACATAACAGCTGAAACATTATACATATTAGAAACGTGGTTTGTTTCAGGTATACAATTGTGAATATTCTGCACATACGTCATAAATAATAACAATAAGAAGAAGAAAAACGGAAGAAGTAACTGAGGGCGTAGTTAGAGGCACTGTATGTTCACATCGTCTTTCTGCTTCCAAATGCAACTTCATACATAATAATTCAGTTCGTACCTCACAAAAACGCAGGGCTCTTTTGTTAGAAAGACCAATCTGATTTTGCTTCATGGGGAAACCATAGTTGTTCGTTATGAGAATCGCATGAAGCTGGACTGTGTAGACAAAATGCAAATAGTTTACAGTTAAAGGAGTTTGTAAGTGCCAACCACCATTCTTTATGGGGTTCACGAAGCAATGTTATCGATTACAACAAGAACGAAGTGGCTTTAAAATAATAATAATAATATTAATAATAATAATATGGTTAAATTCTTTCTTTTATTTGCTCTTACCTTTCATCTTCATATAATGTTGATAAAAAATGTGGCTTTTGAGATATCCGCCCTACATATGCCCTGCTCATTGAAAATGTGTCTCGTGTATCTCTTTGATTTTCACGTTCATATTTTTTTCGAGTAGGATTTGCAAAACCGAGTGAGGCTCTAGATAAGCTACTGCAGCCCGGTCATTCTGTTGAATGCTCTGACTGTTGGCAATTCTGGTTGCCGACTGAGAGCCTTCCGTGTTCTCTAAGCTATAACGGCCATTAACAAATAAATTTGGAAAATTTTCCTCAGGTACCCTCACGTAAAAAAGTTGTGTAATCTTCTTCTGGACTAAACTGTTTTATCATCTTTTGCAAGTGGGATTGTGGAGAGTGGAACGGAGGGAGGGCGTCCTAGTTGACATAATGGCTTACGCTCATTTTTATGTGAAATCTAGTTCATCGTGCCTGCATTGGTGCAAGTTAAGCGTCAGAACGAATATGTCCACTTCACTCTCTCCCAGCACACGTTCCCAGTACATTCCGATCGAAAAAACCATTAGACACTGGCTCTGTGATTGATTGATGGATCCGTTCATTTATACAGATAATCATCATCACTTGTTTGTTACCAAAACGTGCCTCACAGGCTGTAGGCTACACAAACTGCGAGCTGAATTGTGATGACAGTAGTGCTTATTTCTTTGTACTTGTTGCTCATGCGGTGGAGATCGAACACCGTACACGCAGGCTGGGTTAGTGCTTTATCCCGAGTGTGTTCTGATTCATAGAAAGTTTGCTTTTTGTCTGTTTTTTGCTGAAACTGCATTCTAAGTACTTAATCCGTAGCAGCGACACCAGAATTTTACTGTTAAGTTTGTCCCAAATATTGCAATCACAGTACAAGCTTTCTTGCTTTACAATTCTTGGCGTTTCGAAACTTGCATGACAATTGGCTCCTGTAAGTACAAAAGACATATACCATTCTAATGGGCGATGATGTGTATGTTTAGAAAATGTGTTGCATATTGTTCTGTTGTAAAGTTGATGGATATCAGAGTTGTGTTTGATAAACGTTGCGTTTTTCTTTTCTGCAGCACCGTGATAACTACTGTATGTAAGTCATAAGCTTATTTCATCATGTTGAGTCCCCGCCTTTCTGTAAATCATACTATGTTTTTACACTTTTACATCTTAGTAAGCAGACCACGCATGGGAGGAATATAGCTTCCATTTTTTTTATTTCATAAGTGGTCGCTCTAAATGTTTATCGCGCAAGGAATGTGTGAGTTGACGTATGTAACAATAGCTGCCGTGTGACCCAGTTACGGTCTGCAGAAGTATCTCGAACGGTGACTAGCAGCTTTTTATGAAGCTGGACGATCAGTAAATGTTAATGTTAATGAAGGGATCCAAGATCCCGAGAATTAATCTCAATACATTTCTTTTGTAACAGCACAATTCACTGTTTATGCACAATAAACTCCAGTACACTTGACGTGGCGATTATTGCGAGTTGGTGCTGCCTGCCCAACTCCCCATTTTGACCTGAAGTTCGAGCTCCGTCCCCTCTGGAACAACAACCACGATACGTTCCCAACTGGGGCCGAGCAGGATACGGCAGGTCAGATACAAACTATAAAATATTTCGGCCAACAATTAGAGTTTGTAACATATAACGAACATTAGAAATCAGTGAAGTCTTTCCAACAGTTTCGACAGAAAAGATGTATCTAGAGACATTTGTTACTGGAGACTGTCTTATGAATATATTATATATAAACGCGGTATTTCGGTTGCAATGTGCCATACGTCGGGAAAACCTCCCTTAATCTAATTTACATAGATATAACGAATACAGATTATCCGAAGTTGAACGTTTACGCTTTTCAGAAATATGTGGTCTTCTTGCTTTTCTATGTACTGTGTCTGTTTAACATGATACGCTATCGATGCACTTTCTTGGACCGATAGCCAAGCCAAACCATGAGGAAGCGAGTGTCCTATGTAAAGTACTTGGAACACTAAGAATAATTTTCATGAAATTATTGCGCCATAGTTGAATAAAGATAGACCAACTTGATGTCACTTGCTTTATTATTTCATTATTTAATGATCAACATGTTTTGAATGCTAGTACATCCATCCTCAGGAGCTTACGACTTATTTGTTGAGTTATTTCATGGGTTGTATTGCTCTGGTTCGATGTGTGTTGGTGTTATGTTGTGGTTTGGCTGGGGTGGTGTGGTGTGGTATCGGGATGCAGGCT
>Ga0136643_10006798_pt1 | contig 16434 bp, 8 predicted proteins | sample TergutLab28metaG_FD_96883 | JGI IMG/M metagenome (GOLD analysis project Ga0136643, IMG submission 96883) | Labiotermes labralis P1 segment gut microbial communities from Petit-Saut dam, French Guiana - Lab288 P1 (version 3) (version 3) | ecosystem: Host-associated > Arthropoda: Insects >... | reverse complement strand
TTTAATATTAATTTGTTATCTGCGCGCAGGTCTCCCATGTGATCTCTTCCCGTTATGTTTTTGACCAGAATTCTGTATGCATTCTTGATCTCCGTATGTGCTACATGTCCCACCCATCTGCTTCTTTTGATCTTCCTTCGAATATTACGTACGAATTAAACAGCTGCGTGTTGTAAAAGTTTGTCCATAGTGTTTTTTTTTTGTGCTTGTTTTATCTAAATTTTTCTCCTCATAATTTTGTTCGGAAACTTTCTCACTCTGGTCTGTTCTCTTCAGTGAGAGACCAAGCTTCACACCCTTACAGCACATGTAATTTGTGCATATACTCGTATAGCGACTGGCTACGGACTGGACGGTCTGCGGATCGACTCCTGGTGGGGACGAAATTTTCCTTGCTCGTCCAGATAAGCCCCGAGTCCCACTCGGCCTCCCGTACAATTGGTGCGGGATATTTCCCGCGAATAAATCGACCGGGGGGTGGCGTTGACCACGAGGGCCGGACTGAAGAGGCAGTAACCTATAAGGGGCGCTAAGACGTCGCTGGAATAATCGGAAATGTAGTGCCAGTAAACTCAGGTTTCCACGCGTGAAAGAATATCTCCGAAGATATCCACATTTTAGGCGCGCGCTGAAAATGGTTTCTCCAGCCTTGTCCTACGCCAAACAAGCTTAAAGACTCTCGGTTTGAAAGGACGCCAAATTATGAGCCTGCCCGGAGTGGCCACATGTCTTTGGCCTACCCTGCTGACCACTCACCCTCCTCTAGCGCCAAGGTTGCAAATGGGTTGGAGAAATACCTCTGTTTGCATATGCATGTCATGGGGTGACCTTTGCCTTTACACGGATAGGTGGGAGCTTTCGACCAACCACCAAAATATTAATCATTATATAATTGTTTCACCTCCATTAAATAAATTTCCTCAGCACCCTATCTTGAAACGCCATCATTCGATTATCCCGTAATGTGAGAGACCAAGTTTTACCTCCTTGCACATATACGGGTAAAGTTACAGTTGTGTAAAGAACACTTTTTTTTTATTGAATCCATTGCTTAGTAAACAGGGAGTTAAATGATTCTGAACTGAGTGGTTGCATGCGTCTACTGAATTTAATCTGCATTTCCAGTTTCATAGAAAAGTGTGGAATCGTTCGCGTTTTGAATACCATCCTTGTCCCTTCTGACGTCTAGTGACCCCACTAAATCACACTTTCACTTGCTAATAATCTTGCTTCTGTTTTCATTGAATTTGACTTACAGAGACACTTCAAGTTCCAAATCTCATATCCTTTGTCTTGCCTAACTCGTTCCAGAGACTACGTCCAAGTCCGACGTCACCTGTTACGTTTGCAACATACTTTTTTTTTTTACTACGTGGAATTATTAGAACCTGGCAAGACGCAAAATTGGAGGTTTACCCATTGTAGGCTGTCCGTAACTGCTTTTTAAGTAGAATCGTATCTATATACACTCCCCGACTTGCACAGCAGTAACGTTCGGAAAGGTTCAGGGCAAATCTAATTCTGCGCAAGTCAGAACTCAGTATACATATGGTCAATTATGTGCGTAGATGCAAGAGAGTCCAGCTGAAATCCAAACTCCGATGCACTGAAACCTGACTGGCCGCAGCGTGACCGCTCCTTCACCTGTGTTATCGCCCCGCAGTATTGTTCCCCTGCTTTCGCCTCACTGGGCTTTCATTTCCGCAAGAGAAAATTTGATGCGCGTTCCAGAAATGTTGGTATTTCAATTTCTTCAGTTTATTTTAAAGTTTCTTGTCTTAAAATAGCGTAAATCGAGGAGTGTCTGTACTCTATCTGGATAGCCTCTCTTTCTGAGGGAGCGTCGTGCAGTAATGGCAAACGGCCTACTTAAACTTGTCGTCGTCGTCATCATCATCATCATCATCATCAGTAACGAGTCAGGCCTTGATAGACCTGTTTCGATTTCGTCAAATAGTCTCTTCAAAGGTCTTCCAAGCCGTCTTCATCCGTTTGGTCTATAATTCATCATTATTTTTGGCAACCTGTGTTTGTTCATTCTTGTTACATGTCGTAGCCAGTTTTGTGTGTATCGTCTCAGTTTCTCTTCAACTGGTTTTACTTTCATCTCTTCCAAAATTTCTTCATTCCGTTGGTGGTCGAAAAGTGTGTACCCGGCTGTTCTTCTGAAAAATTTAATCTCGGTTGATGTCTTTTTAAATCCCTTTTTCTAAAGGTCCAGATTTCCCAAGGATCCAAATTTCGCTACCATATGAATTAATGGGGAGATCCAGTGCATTATATGGTCTTATTCTTGAGAATTTCTGGACCAACGTTGGTTTGAAAGTGTTGTTTATAATTCCTGGTATTTGAGCAAATTTTGCTGGTTTTTGTGGAACAGTCTTTTCAGCTTCATGGGAAATTTCACAACCGAGATAAATGAATGAATTAAGTATAGGCGTTACTTAATTTGTGGCTCCAGGTACTGTGGATCGATTTGGCACGACGCATTTATATCTGGAACATTAGTGAAGCTTCTCTAAACGATTATTTATTTCCTTCTTTCCTTATTTTCTCTCTCTCTCTCTCTCTCTCTCTCTTCATTGTCGAAGAAAATGCAAAATGGCTTATTTTAGTACTATCTTGTTGTGGCACTTAAAAAGTCGTTGAATCATAATTACGAGCACTATTACGTACATAATATTAGTTCAGTATTAAATACAGCAGTATCTCGATTGTTCAAGATTTCCTCGAATTGCTGAAAAGCTCTGACCACACGTATTACGATAATTTAGAACATACGATTACGTATAGTGTATGGTACAGACATTGTATTAATACACACTATATATGTATCATTGTATACATTAATGCGACAGTTGAATAGTAACAGAATGTAGACTGTTAAGTTACTTTTTAAACAAACCAAAACCTTCCATCTCATTTACGACGCAAAGGCATCGGTACGCACAAAACGGACCCTCGAACAGTCGGTACTCGGAGAATCGGCACTGCACTTTACTGCATTATTTGAATGTTACTGTAGTGTAACAACGATGTGCATAAACAATATATCTTATTTGAGAGTGGTATTTTAAGTCCTGTGCGTGCCTAAATTACTGGAGTTGCATATAAATTAATTTTAACCCTTTAAGAACGAAACTGTATCCGTCTATTTTAAAGGCCCAGTCCGTACCGCGCTGTAAACACTCTCTGCCTCGGTTATAAAAACCGATAATTTAATGTTGTATAGAGAAATAACCGCTGTTTGTTCTGAGATCCACGCAAAACACATAAATGCATTGTGGGCAGAACACAGAATTTCTGAATGTTAAAGCTGGTGGTACATACAGTAAGTCAGAGGCTTTAAAAAGTTAATTGTTGCGCTACATGATTTAGGCCTCCATCACGACGTGTCATGATAATTCTAAGTATTTATTTGTTTCTGACCTATTTAATAATGCCATAAGTAGCCCAGATTATACATTGTTGAATGGAATGTGGGTAGTACGTAATGAATTTGGAGAGGGTGTGTAAGAAAACAGTCTGGCCTTGAGATTCTGTCCCAACATTTGCCTGGAGGACCCAATGAAACTGCGGAAGACCTCATTGAGGAGTCCGTGTCCCCGCCAAAATTCGAAATGATAACTTGCAAGTTCGATGTGTTACTGCTTGGACAAGCTGGTAAGAATATGCGTGAAATTCGTATGGAGGTACACATTTTTCTTCTGGTTTTAATAGATTATATCTGTGCTCAATAAATAATGTGTGACTGATTCACCTCATTTTGGCGACATCGAAGAAACTTACTCACTTCCCACATAAACAGTGCAAAGTTTATGAACTGATGTCATATCTAAAACAAGTACGTAGCTTATTTTTACAAACGACGTCAGGCCAAGTTGTCTCCGTAAGAAAGAGTCCTGCGCCGCTGATTCAAAAGCCGCATTGATAACTCTCTTTTTTGCGAAAATTGCCGAATGTTGCTGATACTCTGCGTAACTGGATAACGAGCAGGGTGATGTCACCTCAAAGCCGGGACTCGTGCATCCCTAACTAACGTTTTTAGTAACTTCTAGGCGCGTTCACAAAATTGTGAAAAGCGACTATTAACCTCGTCATGTCTGTATGTCCGCATGGAACAACTCGGCCTTTACCAGGTGGTTTTTTTTAAAATGATATTTGACATTTGAGGATTGATCGAAAATCTACAGAAAACTCAAGTTGGATTAAATTCTGACAAGAATAACGGGTAATTTACATGAAGATCTGTGTACATTTACGACTGTATTCTTCTTGAATGCTTCTGAGAATGAGAAATGTTTCAGTCAAAAGTTATTGAGAAAATCGAAACCCGCATTTTATGTTAGATAATTTTTTTTTCGAAAATTGTGCTCTTTGTGAGATAATGTGAAAGATATGGTAGAGCGTGAGAGGTCAAAGATGACAATATAATACTGCTCATGCACTTCGCATGTCGGATAACTAGGTTACAAGCACACACTCAGAATATTTCGTAATACCTATTGCTCTTCCCCGGCAACAATGGTTACGCGTACGCACGTCAGTGTTACGTTATTGGTACATTGCCTATCTTGTCCTTACTCCCTCCGGGTAAATGTCGCGATAATGTTTAAGTTGGGGTCGCTTCTTTCAAAATACTTTCCGATTTATCAGTCAAGTCACTTTACCATGGTCGCTATACAGACAGAGACTCTGATATCTTAGTAACGTAAAAATAATAGGTAACAAAACGATGTTACGAGAATAACTTTTAGACACTTATTCCTATTGTGTTGGGAGTCACGACACCATGTAATAACATAGTGGACGGGTATCAGCTTCCTAAAGACATACGCTACCTACTTAATATCGGTACACGTATTAGATTAACATAACTGTATAAGACGCTTGTTTCTAACGAAGTGACAAAAGCAAGCCTTGATAAAATCCCGGAGCTCTCTGACCATGTCTGTATTTTTTTATATGGGTCCGAATGTTACATGTTAGTGAAAGAACAAACTGGAAGAGTAGCAGTCGTGGGACACGGGAAGAAGGATTATAACCGTAATTACCGTTTTAGGGAAAAACTGGGGGTAACATATAATTACAACAACAGGGATAATAATTACACTGTTCAACAAATTTTGGATGATTGAATGTTATGGATAAGTTAATATACTATCTTTATGTTTTTTGGGCCGCAGAATACGAAAATATTTCTAAAATTCATTGGTTAGCTCTTGTTTTCGATCTAATAGCACTATCATAGTTATATGTAAAATAAATATAAATAGAAAGTTATTGACTTTAACGACGTGTCCATTTGGCCTGTCGATGGTATTTTGTTTTAGAAGCATCGTTTCTCATCATCCAGCAATAATCACCTAACATGGCAGCGTACCATTTCCCTTTGTGGTGTAGTAAATTCCACTGTTGTAACCTTGATGCCAAAAGTTCTGCCTTATTTTTTTGGAAGTTCTAGATCCTTGATGAGGTCATTGAGCTTGCCTTGTGTGATCTTATTACTGGAGGAATCTGTGCTTGGCAAGTAGTCTGTACCTCTTGAAGCTGATGGCTGCTGTTCTTCGCTGTTTGTAAAAAACACTGTCTTCGTCGTCAGAGTAAATAGCAAAACTGTCCGGAGGCTCAGGAACAGGAAGTCCATCGTCATGAGGCACAGGCCTAATTGCTGATGATATATTCGGATACACAGGTGTTGATTTTTTCTTCATGGACATACCATTTTGAATAGGGGACACCATACAGAAATAACAGTCAGTATTGTGGTTGCTAGCCACCCTCCAAACCATGGGCACTCCAAATGGCAAACATCGTCCTTTTCCGTTCACCTACGCATTGAGTTTGGATGAGCATGTAGTGCAGCACACGTGTGGTGCCCATTTTTTGTCCTGGTCCCCTACCTTACAGCCGAAATACAAGAAATATGCCTTTTTTTAATTGTTGGAGTAATCGAACACTTCCTTGAGGCAAATGTCACTTCTCTTCAAATATAGCAGAAGTTATTCGGGTTATTTATGCACTTTTGGGACACTTTGATAAATATACTACACAATATATGACAGTAGAATGCCAGCTGAAACTATCACGACACAATTCTCATGAAAGGACTTGGGGACGTTACCTACAATACGACCGCTTTCGTACAACACTTAATAAGAAATGAAGCGAGTTGACAGGCAACAATTTTATTGATCACGTGACGAACACATGCAGCGACGATAGCCGATCATGTGATTTCATCGTGGTATGAGAATTATGGCGCCCTCTTAGAGTGTTGCCATCTTATGAAGACGGAGACCTAATATTTAGTTGAAAAAAGTTAAATTTCAGGCCATAACTGTAACTCAAAAACTAGAGCTAAGCTGAAAATATCTATGTCATTTTCGAATTCAGCGGCCTCAAATTAGTAAAGTTTAGCTAGTCTCGTTTCCATAAAATTTTGTGTGTTGAACAGTGTTATAGTAACAATAAACTGTCGAAACTATTACTAAAATATTTTGAAGGAACTCTGACAACTGAATTCCGAACACACTGATTCGTTATGCAACGAGTGGTAAAATAAGGCAGAAGCGCCAGACTGATGGAGGGGGGACAGTAACAGTCCGCAGGTTTCGTGATGCGGATCAAAACATTGTCGCTGAAAGTGTCAGCTTACTTTTTTGATGCTGCCGCAAATTGAGGCAGTGGAATGCTGTGCTTGTAAATTAGCCTACCGTTCTTTATATCTGAAGAGGAGGTTTTCTGTCGGCTGTCCAGCGACTTGGCTTCCTGCTGCACCGACCCGGAACGCGGATTCATCCTACCGGAACAACCGTCTATTTCGTTGAAATGCATTCGAATCCCTTAGCAATGTATGTGCGGTTTGACCTGCAGAACACAAGTTCCGTATAACTCACAGGCTTAGTTCCTGCTTCAAGCAGCAACCGTTGATGTTTCTGCAGTCTCGGCTGAAGAATCAAGCACAAACAACCGCGACGTGATACCCCAAGGGTTTCTGAATGACAAATTATTATTATTATTATTATTATTATTATTATTATGTTTGTCCATTTGTCGGGTACGTTTTAAAGGAGTCTGTGTTAATAATTTTGTTTTCTTGTCTTCTACCAATTTCCTTGTCTTTCTTCTTATTTATCGTCATATTCTCTTTCTTCACCCTACTTCTCCCGTCCTTTTTCTTCTTCCCTTCCTCTTTTCTGACTGTTTCGTTGTCTTCTGTTTCGCATTCTCTTGCTGCTTACTTTTCTTGAAGTTTACATCCAGGGTCTGAAAGAGAAAAAATGGTGACCATGCAGTCAACAGGCGAACAAATCATCCATCAGTAGTTCCCCCCACCCCCCACCCCGCAGTCTGACAAACGTTAAACACCTGAATGTTTGTATGTAACTTCCACAAATGGGAGTGTTCGTCTGCAGGCTGGATTGTGGGAGCTGATCATTAATACAAAATTGTACCCAGTACCACGTTGTCCAACAATTCTACTTTGCGGCTGTGTTATTTATATCATCTCAAAATGATGAACTGGATGGACCTGACCGAGTTTCTCTCTCTGTTTCTGTCTCTCTCTCTCTTTCTCTCTCTCTCTAGTGCGCATGGGCATCTCGGAATACGTTGCATTCCCCGACATGTTTCCCGTGTGTGACGAATTCTTCAGGAAGCGAGCACTTTCCTGCATTGTTTTCGCTTTGCATCACGTTAGCCTCTTCCTGTCTTTCTTTTTCTTTTATTTAGTTATTTATGTTTTTACGTAACTCACTTCGTGCAATACAAATTTCTCAGGACAAATACAGTCTTTGTTAAGATCTGGCGTTGCCTTAGAGTCACTCAAACTTTGTAACATAAAGATAGTGCGAGGGAGGTTGGGGGTGGATTGGATGTTAAGACTGAAAATATAATTTGAAGTAATTCTAAAAGGAACTCTGAAATTTGAGGTGACACACTGGAATTTTTTTAATCTTCTTGCTTTTAGTTCAAATGCACATCGTTTCGGAAGCTGGCACAAGCAAAACAGGTGAAAATAAACGTTATTAAATGTACCTTGTTGAGTCCGTGCGATTGAGCCGAACTCTACCCTCGACTCAATGCGATGGACTCAGTAGAGTGGGCCTCATAATTTTAGGTTTGTTTGACAATGGAAGCAGAGATAGCTTCTGTGCTAACATCAAATACATGTCACCCACACGACGCATCCTCGTCACAAACGTTGGATATCAATCAAAAAGTTGTTGCAGTTTCAGTTGTGTAGCCATTGTCCTGCATGCGTGGTTCACAGAACGGTTGTGATACCAAAAGATCAAACAAACGAATCTGACGATTATAGCTTGTAATACGAGCCTAACTTCAGAGAATTCTGTTGCATGACTGAGTCAGTCACGACGCGAATGCCCACGTAACAGCATGTACATACATGTTTGCAGCAAAAGTATCAAATTGTGCTGGAGAATATGCTGCTCGTAGGTCTGTATTTACATGATAGGACTGCAGAAATTTGTAAATGTAACGTATAAACTCTGATTATAGTTATATGCAATGGAATCCTAAAACGCCTCTGCGTATGCGCAAGTCTGGAAGATACGTATGTCCAATATTAAAATGCAAGAAAATACATACTCCGTCTGTCACAACTATCTCTTTATTTTATTGTTTTAAATGTTGGCAACTAGTTTCGGCTTGACTAGGCCAACAGCAGGCCAATATTTATAAATGCTTAAAAGTGCTGGGGCATATAATGTAACCCGTCAATATCATGGGATTCCATTCACAATCGTTACTGTTCTTTATAGTTGATACCAGCTATAGTTGTGTTATCTGTAGTAAGAGTTTGAATTCTGTGTTATGGGTACTGAACACGTATTACTAAAGTACTTGCTGATGGACCACTTAAGTTTAAAACTGTAAATAGTTTTGAAGGTGTGCAGTAAAAAATGGTAAGATGTGAAAATGATACTCCCCAGCATTCCTTTATAAACACAGCTTATTTCCCCGAATTTCGTTTTTCCAGGAACTCTGGAACCGGGATAACGTAGTTCGGGGTTCGAATTCTGGCACGAGCAGTAGATCTTCTCTGCCTTGAAACCGTCCAGACCGGCTCTGGAGTCCACACACCCTCCAAATGAATGGGTATCGGTATTATTTCCAGGGGGTAAGGCGGCCGGGGCATGAACCTAACCGCTCACCTCTGCCGAGCGCCGAGGATAAAAATAAGTGGAGCTGTACGTTTGGTCCTCCTGTATGCCTTCATGGGGCGGACAGGGACAACTTTTTATTCCACAAACCCACTCTCGTTTGGATCTTTCACTACACTTCTGCAATCACTGCTGTCATCATGCGTTAGCATGCCATGTTTTAACTTATTCAACAATCCGAACTCAGAATGACGTATGACAAAGCGTTGTATGATTAGCAAGTCAAAGAGGATGATGACTGCCATTGGCAGTGCAGTCCTTGTAATCGCTTCTTGTGGCTACCTATCAAGATATCTGTCAGCAATTATTACAGACGTGAGAGTGAGGATCAGGTAAAAGGCGCCGGTATAGTTCTGTTGATATAATAACTAGGCTGCGGGCTGGAAGATAGGGAAATTGAGTTTCGATTCCCGGCAAGGGCAAGAAGCTTTTCTCCGCAGCGACCAGACCAGCTCTGGGGTCCACCCAACTCACTGATAAATGCATACAGGAGGCTCTTTTCCCGCAGATAAAGCGGCCGGAGCCTGAAGCTGGACACTTACCTCCATAAAGTGCCGAGGTTAAGAATGCATGGCGCTTATCTCCTTTCTTTCATACTTGTTCATGGCTTCTCTTTCTTCTTCTTCTTCTTCTTCTTCTTCTTCTTCTTCGACGGACGCTCCAACTTCACTGTTTGCAAATTTTTACCCTCTCAACTACCTCCTTACATTTAACCCGATCCTGGATGCATTTTGTCCAATTATTTATTTCATAATTCTTAGATCTTCTTTTGTATAGTTTTCTCATATAATTCTGGGTCTATCTGCTAATCTTGTAGATATCGGTTTCCACTCATAATTTATTGACAATCCTATCATTTGTCAATCGGTGTAAATGGCCAAACCAGCTCAACCTTTGGGCCTTAATGTAATTAATTATATTCTTATTTCTAATTAGGTTATTTAATTCATCATTTGTGTTAATTCTCCATGTACCATCTATATCCTTTGTATGTCCGAATATTCTTCTTAATATCACTCTTTCAGTTATTAATAATTTTCTTTTCATAGACTCTTTTAGTACCTATGTTTCGCTGGCATTTTTTATCACAGGTCTTATTATACACCGATATAACTTTAATTAGCTTTCTTTGATACTAGTTTGCTTTTAAATATTTTTTGATTGGCATAATAAGCTTTATTGCCGAAGGACATTCTTTCCTTACTTTCGTCTTCCATGGAATTAATTCCATTTACAGTTGGTCCAAGATATTTATAGGACTTTAATTGTTCCAAATATTTTGAATCGATATCTGTATGATTCAGACCAGTTTTTTTTGTTAGAACATCTTAGATATTTAGTTTTTGATCATTTACAATTAATCCTAGGTGTATTGATTTTATTGTTAATGGCATGGTGCTTAGTTAGCTACAGGGACAGCTTTACCTTTGCTGTTAGAGTACGGTAGCCCTGTGTTTGTGTGTGACATTGATTGATTATATTTACATGTTACGGTTCTGGTACTGTGCATTTGTTTGTATGAAGTTCTGCTTATGACGCGTCAGATTCGCCTTTTCCTCTGTCACTATCAATCGCGCCTCTAGCAGCTTTGCCATTCGTCGCCATTATTCAGCCTGCTATGTCTATCAATTCTCTGTCCTGTGTAAAATTAATTTCTGCTGCCAAAGAAAACAGTAGCGAGTCTGAATGTGATTGTGTAGCGCTTCTGCAGGGTATTTGAGCAAGCTGCTGCTGCTGCTGCTTCTGCTGTGCTAAAAATCTTCTACCTACGTTTCATTTGCACATCCGCAAGTCTCGATTATTCTGCTAGCCCATTGCGCTGTTCGTGGCTTTATTCTGTATAACATCTCCCATCACTCTTCCCTCAGACCATTTCGCCTTGCGGTAATCAGCGCAGCCTTCGCCACTGTTACGGTTTTGCCGTGAGTTGGGGTCCACACGCTTTAGCTCAGCGCACTGCCGTTAGTATTAGGTTCGTATTTTTCGTGTGTAGTTATCTGAAATGTTTTCCCTCGGTTCGCAGGCACGCTTCACACGTAGCAAACAAGCTGTTCATTGCACGTCGATGTTTTATAAGTTTCGCGAATGGACGGGAAGTGACCAGCGACAGTTGCCATATAAAGTAATAATGAGGCTACTTGAGCTTGTCAGCTGGGGGGTATGAAGTGATGGGAAATATCGTATTTAGGTCTGTTATTAAAATTCTCTTTCCTTTATGTTCGGTATTTCTTCCTCCCTTTCTTTACTTACCCAGTATTCTGGTGTAATATCTTGTAACAGCGTGGAGTGCGGCTGGATATAAGTATGCTGAACAATTCTCATTTTCCAAGAAATTGCGTGTGTGTAAGCTGGTTGTTTCAACCACGGCCACTTATTAACTTTCAGTACGTAAAGACCATGGCCACCAGGTGCAGTGTCCCAAGTAGCCCAATTACTATAGAGAGGCACCGAACGTTGTTTCCTTCCGTTTTCAGTTAATTAATCTTACTCTTCTCAAGGTACCGCACTCTTGCTTCTCTCAGAGTAACGTTTCGCTGTCGGTGGTTCGGTATTACACATGTCCAAATTGTACATAACTTTTAATTTGCGTTTTTTTTTCTTTTCCCACTTGACAATTGACTGTTGTAGAAAAAGGTAAAATTCTTCCAATAACAGGTCATGAAGGCCCTGAGGGGATGTAAAGGTATAGCTCTACCATGTTTTTAACCTCGGCTGTAGCTGGGGGTGTGTGGTCAACGCTACGCCCAAGCCGCTTTACCTCCGGGAAAGAGACTTGCTACCCATTGTACAGGAGACTGGGTGGGCCTCGGGATTGTTCTGGACGGGTACGGAAAATCTGACCGCTACCGCTGCCTGAACCCTGGACCGTCCAGCCCGTATGGAGTCGCCGTACCGACTACGCTATCCCAGCCACCTTTGATATTGGGGACTTTTATGAAGATTTGTCGAGAAAATCCAGGAGGCAAAAATGTCAGACACTTTGCACTAAGGCCTAGGTACGTTTTATTGCTGCCGGCGATATTAAATCGCGATAAAATCTCTCTCTTCGATTGAAATGGTATCAGGCTTTTAGGGTAGCCGAGAAAGTATAAACATAACGGGAACGCGCCACCATGTTACGTTTTACCTACAATTCCAGTCTTGTTATTGGGTACGTAAAATGTGTTTTTTCTAAATATGTGCAATTCAATAATCCGTCTATCTGATGCCCTGTTTAACATTAATTTATTGTTATCCTCACTGATATGTGGTCTCGTTTCTCAGCTTCCTATTTGAGAAAGGTATAAGGTGTGCGGCAAAAAAAAAATATTGACACCCAAGGCTGTTGTGATGTGAGGGTAACAGGTTACGGAACGTGGAGAGCTCAGTTAAGGGCAAAGAATTTCTTAATTGGATGAGATTATATTACTTTCGCAAGAAGGCTCTTTTCCATAGAATTAGGTAATTATTAATAAGAAACCTTCAACTGTGTCTTATTATCCAAGAAGAGAGAGATCTATTGCCACAGTCATCCTAATGCAGGCCTTTAGTGCTTGTCCGTTGTGCGATCGTAATGTGAGTCCATATCCAAGATTCATTGAAATAAGTACTTTAAAACATGCGTCCAATCTGTATGACAATTTCCGTTTGCCAGTATCAGAGTACAGCAGAAATCGAACTGCCATGGCAACGCTTTCAATGACGCGTGTCAAATTCTGTGCATTGCATGAGCTTGATGAGCTTTTGAATTTGGGAGTCACACCCTCAGACGGTTTTTCCTGATAGTACTTGACCTTCGCTCGGTCATTTCTCCCCCTGATATTGACTGCTCGCAGCCACTAACCTGTCGGAAACTCCGCATAGAGGAAGCTTTGTCTTAGTTTATATTTTTTTATTTGTTTATTCATTTACACTCGTAGTTCATTAAGAACCCTGTCAGTACGTCATACTGCTGTATATTTATAGTTGCGGCGTTGAAAGTAGCGGTCGTGGGTCTGTTTGAGGTGCTGACCCGAGATTTGCCTTGAGGTTCTCAGGAAATAGCGAAAAATGTAGAATTTGTGTCTCCGAGCCGGGATTTAAACCCGAATACGAGGCACGAGTGTTGCCCTCTCGACAACGACAGTTGCTTCTCAGTTTACAATGAATGACACGTAGTTGAAGGATAAAATAGAGTCCTTTGTCGTGTCTCAAAATAAACGAAATTGAAGTGATTTAACATCGCCAGCGATGCCACACATCGCCCCTCGCGATGCAAATGTGTTCGTGCAGTATTTCTCAACCTTTGCTTGTCTGCCTCACATTGTACAGTACAAAGAATAGTCGACACATGTAACTATTACTATCGCGACAAAAAAAACTGTTTACAATGGAAATATGAACGCTTTGTATCATTAAACTCGAACAGACATCATACTATTAGTAATTTCAAAATGATACGCCAATTCGTGTGAAATAAATTGACAAAAATTTCCCGTCTCTGCCTAACGTAAAGAAAATCGATCGTAATTCAATGACCTCAGCTGCTCCAAGCTAGTAATATACAGCATATATTACTTAGCGAGTCGGTCTCGGTGGCCGTGCGGTCGAAGGCTTAGTTCTGAAGCCGCTTGATTGCTGGGATCGCGGGTTCGAGTCCCGCTGGGCGCATGGTTGATTCGTCTGTTCTGTTTGTTGTGTGGTGTATAGGCACCGTTCTCTGCGAAGAGCTGACCACTCGTTCAGAGGAGTCCTACCGTATGTGTATGTGTGTGTGTGTGTGATCTAGAAGCGTCAACAATGATTCGGCTTAGGCACTATTTGGGCTGTTGCAAAACAGGCGGGAGGGGAAATTAACGACTAAAGGGATTCGAAAACGACGTTTCTAGCTGTAAAATAGTGCTTTTTTTCCTTCCGTTTTTTGGCTTCCTTAAAAAAATGTAAAATAGTGACTTTTCCAGTCCGTATAGAGGAAGGGTTACAAACATCATATGGCTTACTGATATGCAGTACAGTGCTTTCAGTATTTCTTCAGTACTGCGACTAGCTGATCATTCGTCCAGAGGAGTCCTACCGACTGTCGTGCGTCGTTGTGTGTGATCTAGAAACCTCGTGAATGAGAAGGCCCTGGCCCACTGGGGGCTGTCGCGCCAAAAACAAACAAAATAATTAACTCAGTATTTTTCATATCATAAAGCTTCAACACAATTACTTGGACTCTCCATCCCACCTGTCTCTATTTATTTACAGCGCATTGTGGCTGTATGTTATATATATATATAAATAACATACATACATATAAAACGTACATTCACAAACGCTGTAAATATACATATATATTAAATATATATATATATATGTATGTATGTATTTATGTGTGTGTGTGTGTGTGTGTGTGTACGCGCGCGCGCCCGGGTGCGCTCGCAGAATGTCAAATATCTATCCCGAACAGTGAGATAAATAGATCAATAAAATTCGCGAGCTGTTGCCAATGGCCGCGCAGTCTACGGCGCGTGTCTGCGACCACTCGCTTGGTTGGATTGTGGGTTCAAATCCCGCCGGAGGCATGGATAGCTGTCTCATGTGACTGTTGTGTGTTGTCAGGTAGAGGTATCTTCGACGGGCCGATCACTCGTACTGAGGAGTCCTACCGAGTGTGGTATGTCTGAGTGTGATCTTGAAGCCTCGATACGGAGGACGCACTGGCACCATAAAAAAAAAACTTCATGCGGCCGCCATGTTGTAGTCTCGTGCCCTAAGAATTACCGAAGTGAAAGTGCAGCCCGGTGTTTCTTAAGTACATACCATTACCAAGTGATGCTGCATTATATCCCAGTACAATGGATTCTTCATATGTCATTATAGTTTTAAAATGATAATTTAAGTGTTGTTATGAACTTCACATACAATAATTTTCATTTTTACTTAGCAGTGATTCATTGGTTCAGTATTTTTTAATTGCTGAACCACGACAGTAACCATGTTCACAAAATGAGTTTTTTTTGTTATGATACCGCATGTTAGGTTCCAGTGTTGACATTTTAGGCGCGTTCGCATAGTTGCTAAAAACATATGTTACCTTCGTCATGTCCGTCCGTCTGACCGCATGCATCAGCGCCACCGTCACTGGACGAATTTCCTTTAAATTCAAGATGAGGTTAAAATTGGACAAAATAATCGGTCACTTCATTTGAAGACCTAAGCGTGTTTTATTGTTGCCGGCGACGTTAAGTCACCATAATAGCGCTCTTTGCTACTTAAATGGTATCAGGTTGTTAGGATAGTCGAGGAGGTATAAACATTACGCGAACGCGCCACGATGTTACGTTATACGTACATGTACCTTTTCAGTCTTGTTATTGTACATGAGATATTTTTTTCTAAATGTGTGCGATTAAGTTATGCGTATATCTGATATCCTGTTTGATAGTAATTTATTATGATCCTCACGTATTTGTGGTCTCTTTGCTTACCTTCCTATATAAGCAATTTATAAGGTGTTCGGCAAATATATGTCGAATGTGAAAGGGTTCCGTGGTCAAATTAAACGGCAAACACTGTATTATGTTGATACCTTAAGGCTTTTTTATATGAGGGGAAATAGGTTATGGATCTTAATTAGCGGAACTAACCATGTATGCGGTAGTGAAACTCGCACGATGACGATTTTCTGAGGTGCGCCTACTGCCATATTTACTCTTGCAGTGTTTGCTTCGCACTATTTGAATGTGCATCCTGACTAGAAATACAAGGGATCGCTTACTGATTTCCTTGATAGGCTAGCCGTGACATTGGCTGTTTGATAAACGCGTTATCTGTTGCTGCTGTGTGCATGTTTTTCAACTTGTATCGCAGGTTGCCTGCCATTGGGTGCACCGAACTCGTTCAAGGTTGCACTGAACAAGGTTGACTTGGTGGAACGCGGGGCCCATATAGGGGTGGACTTAGGGGCCTCATGGGTGCTACACTTCCGACACTGTTCAAGGTCTGTCAATTAAGCAACGCAGTTGGACGATAACAGTTTCAATTTAGAAATCCCGCAATCGAACCCAGTTATTATACAAATTTTTTCTGAACGCCTGTGGGAAGTGAGAGCAAGAAAAGTCATATCTGCATCTATATATTGTATGCATGTGTTATTTTGATTAACTGTGTGCAGATATTGTGGCGCGTCCTCAGGTTGCGGATAGAGGAACGGCCTCCTTTATGGAGGGTAGCTGCGAATAAATTGAATAAGCAGTCGTGGACAGCCGACAAGGGGTGGTCCTCCAGCTTGGGGGTTGGGCGA
>Ga0136643_10006791_pt1 | contig 16439 bp, 13 predicted proteins | sample TergutLab28metaG_FD_96883 | JGI IMG/M metagenome (GOLD analysis project Ga0136643, IMG submission 96883) | Labiotermes labralis P1 segment gut microbial communities from Petit-Saut dam, French Guiana - Lab288 P1 (version 3) (version 3) | ecosystem: Host-associated > Arthropoda: Insects >... | reverse complement strand
GAGTGGACCCCGTTCCAGACCCACTACTACTCAGAAAATCTGGTAGCGCCGGGGATCGTACCCGGGACCTCTGTATCTGTAGCCAGAAACTCTGACCACTAGACCACAGAGGCGGTCAATTACGTCAAAAGCTCATCAAATACAAAATTTTTGTTTTTGATCATTGATGACTCCCTATCATGGAAGGCTCATATAGACCAAATAATATCCACATTGAATATAGCATGTTTTATAATTCGAATTATGCAAGCAATAGTGTCTCAAGAAACTTTAAGAATGGTCTGTTTTGCATACGTACATTAAATTATGAGTTGTGGGATAATTTTGGGGGGAAATCTTCAATATAGTGAAAAGATTTTCAAAATTCACAAAAGGATGATTAGAATGAGAGATTCATGTAGGGAACTGTTAAAAAAATTAGAAATACAGCCCTTATATTCTCAATATATCTTTTCACTATCAATATTTGTGATAAAAAACAAACATTTATTTTATACAAATAATCAGATCCACAGTATTCACACAAGATTTAAAACCAATTTACATCCACCCACACCTAACTTAACAAAGTTCCAAAAGGGAGTGTACTTCTCAGGAATTAAAATTTTTAACAATTTTTTTCAAAGACTTAGCTAATGAGATAGTACTGTTTCGGAATGATTTAAAGAAGTTTTTACTCATAAATTCCTTTTATAATAGTGAAGAATATTTTAATTATCAGAGATATTCCATTGAAAACTGAATTGAAAATTGGTTTTAGGCGTTTTATTTTTTATTACTAAGATTCTCCCAAGACAGTGTATGTTATGTTAGATAGTATGCATGTGACTATGTCTGTATCCACAGGATTGTATCCTAATTTGGATTTATAGAATGCGAATGAATTACAATTACAATGTTATATTATATTGTACTACACAAAAACATTTGTGTCAAAGGGATGTTTTCTTCGTATATATGTACAGTACTTGAGGATTTTCAGTGGTGGGAATTAGAACTAGACTACTTTCCATTGAAGTACATTACATGAGCACGTAGAACGTGTCATTTACACTTAATACTAATATAGATATAAAGAGATAGTTGGATATCACAAATATTTAAAGCCATGTTTTTCTTTAGAATATTATACATGGGAAAGTAATTATATAAAAAGGTCTTAATATAGATTTATTTTACTCAAGAATTTTTAGTTGAATTAAATTCTACAGATTAGAAGGAGTGTGGTAACATATTTTTTCAGTGCTGATGTAATTGCTTTTGTAACATGTAATGGGTCATTGTATGTTTCAGCTGATTTCAGATATTTTTCTTGATATGATGTGAAATGTGAAAGACAGAATCTCTTGCGTAGCACTACCACAATTTTGTTGCCATTGAAACATGGAAATTTAATGTTTACCTTTTATGTTCAGAGATCAGGTCAAATTTATACTGGATACAGGTGCAGGATATCACTGCTTCTGTACAGACCTTCGTTTGGACTTGCTAAGACGTGAAGCTCTCAAAGCAAGGCAAGTCCCCCGTTATGATAACAGATGTCGTCATCTGTCAGAAGCAGAAGTCAGAGAACGATTGGAAAGAGGAGATGATTATTGTGTTCGTTTTAAGGTACAGTACCTGATATCATACTCCAGTGCTTCTTTTTTGAGAGGTTCGTGTTTACATCCTTGGTTCAGAGGGTGGGTGTCCTCACAGTTTTTTTGGTTAATTAAATTTCCTCCAAGAAAATGCTGGGATAGTACCATAGAATAGATCACAGTCACTTTCATCCTCTCTCTCCAGCTGACCATTCACATTTATCTCTCTGTTTAGCAGTATGCAGTTATGCTGTTGTGCAATTTTGTTAAATATCCTATAAGGAAAGAAATAATAGACATATCATAACTATTTGTAAGCATTTGCTTCCTTACACATTTGGTGCTTGAGAGCGTTTTTGTTTATCCTCTGTTCAAGCAACAGTAGGCCTACTACATTCAAGTGTGATGAGAACTGTGCATGTGCACAGAGAATGATTGTGAATGTGCATGCACACGGAGCTGGGATGTGGATGATGATGTGGGCTTAAAGACATGTAGGTCATCATTTCTTTGATCCCAGAATTAAGTGACCAGTGTGCCCTGCAAAAGATTTTGCATGTGAATGACTGGTCATTCCTTGCATCTTGTTGGCTGTACTTTATTTGACATTTTGTTTTCTCAGGATCACACTGTGTGTTGACTAAACTTTTGGCACCAGAGGTTTGTGGGCCATAAAAACTGTTATATCAAAATGAAAATAAAAATTGTTGAAGTTTTTTCTGTTACAAAATTTTATGGCACTGCTCATTGGTTGTTGAATTTTATTTTTTTACTTGACTGTTGATAGCTATAAGATCTTATTTAATGTGTAACTTAACTTATTATTACTATTCATTACTTTCTTGTCTGTCTTACTTGTATTTTGCTTATTAATTGTGTTATGACAAATGCACTGCACACTTTTATGTATTATTGTGACTGTTTCCTTATCTGTAAAGATCTAATGGAAGGTGAATAAATATGATGTGATATGTGCCTACAGATAGACAGACAGTAATTTTCATAGGCTTCCTGCAGGGATGTGATTGTGATGAAAATTAATTATTCACTGTACAGTAAATTTGCTGCTTATTACAGAAGGGCAGGAAACTTTATGCTGTTTTCCCTTTCCATAATACCAGTAAAAATTTTACTGAGATCATGCATACATTTTTTCCAAATTTTTTGCTAAAATGGCCCTACATCAACCACCACACAATTTCTTCTGTCATTCTAACCAAGTCAGGCACAGGAGCTACTGATTCGCTATTGGTGTTGCTTGAAGCTTTTTAAAATAACTAATTACTCATATTTAAATGCTGTTTGCATCAGATGATGGATTTTAATTGCTGTGTCTTGTGTAGCAACATATGATGGATACATGTTACTCAAATGTCTAGGATATTTTTAAATTAACATATGATAAGTACACTGATTTCAAATGCTGACTGTAAATGACTGAAGCAATGAAATTAGCTGAACATACTCTGGACATGTTCATTTCAGGCATGTGCAGTGGGTTTTACCTAAGATATAAATTGAGTCTTGATATTCATCATCAGACATAAAATAAAACCATGCACATGTTTGACTGTTTCGCTCTCAGTACTGATCCTTATGTACTGTTTTTTCCCTTCTTGTAAAAGTTAAAGTTACGGGTTTTAGGTTCTTGTGACCATGCATCATGTACATAAGGTGAAGAGAGAGAACCAACAAGATGCAACTAATTCGATGTTTATTATCAAACTTTCTGTCTCAACATGTTTCGGGCATCATTATGCCCATCATCAGGACAATAAGACCCTGTCCTACTGCATGCAGTGCTCTGCCTGGGTGTGTAGGCTATGGTTGGCTGTGGTCTTGTGGAGCTGTGTCGTGAGCTGTGTGCACTGTGAAAGTTACTGTTCAAACAGTATCTTTCACAGTGCACACAGCTCATGACGCAGCTCCACAAGACCACAGCCAACCATAGCCTACACACCCAGGCAGAGCACTGCATGCAGTAGGACAGGGTCTTATTGTCCTGATGATAGGCATAATGATGCCCGAAACATGTTGAGACAGAAAGTTTGATAATAAACATCGAAATAGTTGCATCTTGTTGGTTCTGTCTCTTCACCTTAAAGTTACAGTTCTCTCCATCATCACTGTTATAACCATCACTTCAAATTTCATATTTGTAACCCTTTGACAATGACTATGATGATGATGATGTTGATGATGGCCTTTTTTGGGGTTTCATAGCATATAGGAAAGGTTTGTTCTGACACTTGGAGGAACAAACTGCCTTCATCTTCAGGATGACTGAGTCTGTTTTCAGGTGGATGCTGAAGTAGATGGTTGGAAAGAATGTACCCAGTTCTATAGGAGCGTTTGAATAAATTTTGTGCAATCGGGTGGAAGGGATCAGAGGGGTAGAGCTTGTACTGAGCCAGTGGGAGTTTGAGAGTTGTAAGAATTCAGGGCAAACATCAGAATATCTGCAATTGGATGGATGGAAGTGGCAGACTTGATTCAGATGGGAGTTGGTATTATTGTAAGGTAGTGCTGCCTCAGGAGGGCTACCCCACTCTTAATACCAATGCCTATATAAATAAAGTGTATAGCTCACATCTGTCCACCTGCACATTTTGCACTGTTGGCCCTAAAATGGGCCAATCTTAGAACTCTCATCTCCTATGTGCTTGATACAAGCCATCTTCTCTTCCCCTTTCTGTAGGTGTGATTTACCAAAATTCCCTCAAACTTGCTTATATAATGGGCACATTCTTTTGTCCCATTTACTTAAGCGTTCACCTCAAGCAGATTCATTCACCCTCAAGATGGAGGCAGTATATTTCTCTGAAATGTCAGAACATACATTTGCTATACAGTATGAAAAATGAAAACATGACCATCATTTGAACAGTAATTTTTCATGAAAAACAAAAAACCAATATCATAATATTCTGTATAATGTTAAATATCTGATAATATTTTGGCATGTCCCTTCTGTCCTACTGCTTTCTATCTTTACTGCTTTTATTTTCAGTTTCCTGTATCTGTGAAATACAGGGTCTTTCTTTGATCTGACAACTATCATTTGTCACTTCCTGCTTCTACTGTTCCATGTGTGTTGGCGGTCGGCTTTGTGGGCCATGTTAATGCGAAAAACAAACCAACAGGAAGTGACAGCTGATAGTTGTCAGATCAAATAGTCAACCTGAAATTGAAATGTTTTACAAAGAAATGTTAAGGTGTGTGGTGTGTGTGTGTGTGTGTGTGTGTGTGTGTGTGTGTGTGTGTGCGTGCACACGCGAGAGAGAAGAGAGAAAGAGAGAGAGAGAGAGAAGGAGAGAGGAGATATTTTCGAGTCAGAAATATAGTGAAACGCTTATTTGAGGATTTTGTAACAGTGAATTTGAACACTAAATGGAGGAAAATTCTAAATGAAGATTATTTAACACCGATGTTATTGGCTTGGGATTGCTGAAATTGAGGTGTAAACAAAGGGAAAACCATAAACTGTGAAACAGCAAATTGGGGTTACACTGTAAGTGATTTACCATTTAAACTTAATATAATGCAATTATATCTTTTCAGCTGATGTCAAAGGAAGTGTCTTTTGAAGATCTTGTATATGGTAAAACAAGTATAACACTAAACGAAGGTGATCCTGTCATCATGAAATCAGATGGATATCCAACATACCACTTTGCAAATGTTGTTGATGACCACTTCATGAAAATCTCTCATGTGTTACGTGGTGTCGAATGGCAGATCTCAACAACCAAACACATATTATTGTACAGGTACATCACTGATTCTAGAAAGTGGAAGCCGCATGGGTTGTAGGGATGATGGTTCTTGCGGAGTTGTTCTCTGCCTGCTGATTTATAAACCTCCAACCCCCTGTGTTTTGTATCAGCCAGCCCAAAGCACTAACTGCTAGCAAATGTTACCACTGCCAACATTTGTTTGAACTGAATGTCTAGGCTGCTGATCTTTGTGACTGTGCAATCTGAAGCATACATGTGTCGCTACTTGATTGCTGGAATCATGGGTTTGAATCCTGCTGAGGGCATGGATGCTTGTCTCTTGTGTTGGTTGTATGCTGTGTATGTAGCAGCCTCTGATGAGCTGATACTCATTCAGAGGAGTCCTACTGGGGGTGTATGTGTAATTGTGAGTGATGTGGACATGTACAAAATGAGGTGGCATAGGCCTAAGTTGGGTTTTGGTGCCACCACAAAAAAAATGATGGATAAGCTACTCAAGAGGATTATGGGCAGTATACTGGGGGGTGAAGCACAACTGCATGAGGGTGATGGCAATTCTTTCCATGGCCTCAGTATAGCTATACCAGTGCAAAAGGTGCTAAGGGATGTTTCAGAGAAATAATCTACATGTATTAGCACTGGTGCAAAGTAGGTCATATTACATTTTCATTCATGATATTGAATTCTTTGCACATCATACATGGAAACTTTCTTCTCCATATCCGTAAAAATAAAGAGTGTTGCTATATTAAGTTTTATTTTCATTACAGAGGATCATGTCAGGATATCAACAGTGCTCACTTTTTTGGTCATTCTCTTTCAGATTTCAAAATCCTCATTCCTCACTTAAAACATATTTACCACTATAATTATTTTGGGCATTCTGTTCTTTACATCTGTAGCACAGTTTAGAAGAGTAATTTTGTGCGTGTGATTTTTAGGGAATCCTGTGGGAAATGTCAGAAACAGAATAAAAATCATTGTTTGTCCCAGAAGAGTAGTTGAACACTGTGTAAGATTTTTGTGGTTCTCTTCCTTTTTTATTGTAACTAATATTTTAAAAAATAAAATTTCCTTGAACACATTTGAGAGCATCATTAATCTTCTAGCATTCTTAAATTTTCTGGAAAGACTGTTGAAAACAACAATTATTGTTCTCTTCTGTTTTTCTGTGTCTGTCCAAACGTTCAATTGCGTAAATATAGAAAGAAATAATTGCATCCAATTTTTTTGGGGGGGGGGTTCTAATTCATGATCCTTTATTTTTGATTGAGATTTAAATATTACTTCATTCTTACAAGTGTCTGTAGAAGATATGACAGATGGACAGATGCTTGGAAATTATGCTGGAAGTCCTATAATTACATTTTATCCAAAAAAGAAAATTTATTTTAGTGCAAATCACAGGAAAGAGGGCCATAAACGCAGGAAACATGGATTGAAACAGAGTTTTTGTGTAGTTTAGTTTGACTGGCAGCAGTGCACAGACAAATAAGCTGTGATCAAAGTGAAGGCAAAGTGCATGGTGATATATGAGAAACATGTTGTGTATGTGGTCTGCAAGTTTGCAAGGCAGTTCAACATGAGGAGTTACCAGCACTGCAAAACATTCTGCAGCGATTCTGACCATTCTAAGATATCAGACGTGTGGTACATCATAAAGGCACGTGTAGACTGTAGTGTAGGTAGTAAGGAGACTGGCAGTACTTTGCAGGAAAAATTGGATTGAAGAGCAGTGAAATCACTATAGTGGCTGTCATGTGAGGTCCAGGTACCCTGCAGTACATGTCAATGCCTTGATGACAATGCCACGATTCCATGTCTTGTGTTGAACAGCCTTGGAACTCACTTCGCACATGCACAACACTGTCGTATTCACATACAAAACCATGCACTTTGCCTTTTGTTGGAGTGTCATCCACATGTTTACATGTGCATCTTTCAACTGCAAACAAAACTCCTTGCTTGGAAGCATGTGTTACATTTTGTTGGCTTTCTCTCTGCAATGGTTTGTCTGCTTTATATTTTCCTTTTTGGATGAATAATTATGGGGCACCCAGTATGACTTGATTGAGTATTTTGTATTCTATATTATTTTAGTTCCAGAGAAACATATTTTATTTTACAGAGTATTTGGATGGCAGCCTCCAACTTATGCTCATCTACCTCTTATTTTGAATTCAGATGGTTCAAAACTGTCCAAACGACAAGGTGACATCAAAATTGAGACTTACCGCAGTGAGGGAATCTTTCCTGAAGCTTTACTTAACTTTGTCATTGATGCTGGTGGAGGTTTCACAAAGGATGTGGAGAGAACCAAATGTAAAATATATACAATACAGGAATTAATTAAACAAGTCAGTACCTGAGGTGATGTTGTCTGAGTAATGAACCTGGAAAATATCATTATATTAATCTTTATAAAAATTGACTTGTTATATGGAGCTGGGGATCATGTGGTAATGCAAATGGTCATGTATGAAATGCAGTTCTTGTCTGGTGCACTGGGTGGCCTGTTGTAAGGTTTCCACAACTTTTCTCAATTTTCGAAGGCATTCCAGCAGCACCCTACTATAACATTTATGTGCTCTCTCTAATTGCAAATTTCTTCATATTTTCAGTTATTATTTAAGAACGAGTAACATCAGAATTCCAATTTTTTTAATTAGTTAATGTAATGACCATTTTTCCAACTTATTTAATTCTACAAACACTTCAGTGTAAGTAGCACAATTAAATAAACTATGAATCTACCATGTAGAGGAGGCTGTGACTTATTACTTGTGGGTTTATGTTACAGTTTGACATAAGCCATGTGAAACCCAGTTCTTGTTGTTTAACACCAGAAAGGCTTCCAGATTTTAATGGTTTGGAACTCCGAAGACGACTTGAGGATAAGAAGGAATCAGCACTGCTGGTTAAAGAAGTTAAAGAGATGATTTCAAGAACTTACAAAGATAGGTATGGTAATTAAGTGCTGACAGATTTTATTTTCATCAGTGCATCTGGTGAATAACATTGTCTTGAAAAATTTTTTAACCTTATATTAATGATGCTACAGTTGCAATTGCTGCAGCATCATTAAATAGTTAACAAGTAATGATGGTTTTCTAATTTCTGTGGTTACAGGTTAGAAAACCAGGATTTGCAGCTTCAAGATGACCATATCATGTCTGTACTAGTATGGAGTCAAAGCCGCATTACGAAGCTGACTGACTTAGTAAACAGCAATCTTGACTTCCTGTGGATTGTCCCCTCACCACATGCATTCAAGGACATTGCAGATTACAGCAGCAACATAAGTATGAATTTTACAGTTGCATGGTTCCTTGGCAACTTGCTTGCTTATATAACATGGTGCCCATTTCAGGTCTTAGCTGCAGAACTGGCTACCAGGACTGGAATTTGTCATGGTGTCTCTCAATTCTGCACAGCAGATGTGGAAATATGAGTACCTCATAATAGATCAGTTCCCTTACATCCTGCAGTAATGCACTACATGTAATTACCGTGTTTTGTTTATTCTTATATACACTGTGGATTGTATTGTACTGGGATGGCTAAAAGTGAAACAACACTTCTGCCATTAAATATCTGTATTTCTTTATAGTGCATGTAATTCACGCTGTTTCTCAGTACGCAACTTTCAGTATTTTATCAGTGCCTTGATGCCAACATAATACAGATTTCTGTATAATATTGGCTTTTATAAAGTAATGTGTTGAAGAATCCAGACAGTACAGTCCTTTGGTGTAAGGTGTAATGGACACTTTTAAGGACACTTCTTTGATCGTTGTGACCCCTGTTGAAGAGGTTTGCAGAGACACACTGTTGTGCTCATGCTACAAGCAGATGGTGTTGGACAGCAGTTCCCTTTGTTTTTGCCTAATACCAGGCTTCAAACTGTCCTCCAGAAACCTGCACTGTGTTCCTGTTATTGTAGATTACATGGGTAGAAAACCAGCCAGTATGACACCAGTCATGTTATGCTTGCCTGTGTGCAAAGCATCATTGAACTTCAACATACTTTCTTATACTTTCTGTGCTCATGTACAGATGCAGTACTGTGGTAAACACTTGTCACCATATTAGTTCTTTATTGTCCAACTAATGCACACAAATTATTATAAGGTTGTTAAACTGTTAAAATCATTTAAAATTATAATAGTTGCTCCAACATGTTTTGGTTTACATAAAACATCATCTGGGAGCTCTCAGCCTGTGCTTTGCCAAAGTTACAATGTTGACTTCAGTTACATATATTGTTATACGAAGTTATCGATATTGTGGCTGCATATTTGTTCCGTCTGCAGTGAAAGGACTGTCGTTAATATTAATGACGGTCTCTTCATTGAATTGAATTGAATTGAATTGTGTGTCTGTAGCTTTGTACATCATTCCACGTGATGTCATGTGTGTTTATCTGTTTACTCACATATGCACCATCTATACAGAATAGATGTGGGCTTTAGAATATGAGCAAAATATAGAAATAAACGTGAGATTTAAGGTTTTTATATTGATGTTTGGGGTTATGACAGTGTAATCTGTAATCTGGTAGGTGTTTATGTATGTTTCAGAGACACATGCTGCTTTCCCCTTCAGGGTACAGTTGCCACTTCTGCCATGACAGATGGAGGCAGCAGGTTCCTCCAGAATATAATATCAGCCTGCAAAACTACAGAGTATCATAGTCCAGGAAACCACAATGTAAAAGCAGAAGCACATGACAGTTAAAGACTCCCCCATTTGAATTATTTTTATGTATGTCAGCTATGATGGGAAAACTGAATTTGAAATTATCAATGGTTGCAGTTTTTGGCTGAACACTGAATGCAAAATTGTCTGCCTGTAGCTTTGGTAAAATTATGTCATTAATTAAATGATTTCAATGTATTATAAGAAGGAATGTGACTTTTTTGACAGGTGTTTTAGAAGAGATTAAGCTGTGTCTTTCAAAGTTGGTGGAAACTGAATTCCACAGAGAGCATCTCAAAATATTGCTAAAGAATTTTTCAACAAAACAGCAGTTGCAATTTGGTAAACTGATGAAACTGCTACGTATTGCTGTCAGTGGTTTAAAGGTAATTTCCTTATTGCATGCAGGATTTAAAATAATTATACAGAAAAAACCCATTATTAGCTCTGGTCCTGATGTAGTTAATCCAGTGATTGGCATGGCACGTGTGTGTTTTATTTGATGACACTGTCAACTGGTGAGATTATGTAGCTTGGTAACAGATGAATAAGTATACAGCATGGGTTGAAGGATGCTGACATGAGAGAACAGAAGTACCCAGAAAAAACCAAAGCCTGGCCCAATGCCACTTTGTTCACCACAAATCCCACATGGACTGGCCTGGGATTGAACCTGGGTCTCTGCAGAAAGAGGCCAGCAGCTATCTGCTTGAGCCATGGCATGGATCCTTCTGCTTTGTATTCTGGAACTCCTGGGATGTAGTTCCAACCACAGTCCAGCTACTGTTAACTGAGCTATGTTGTGGTTTTCCACAATCTCTTGTAGCTGGTCCATAAAGTACCTTGATTTTGGTCATGCCCACTTTCCTCTACTTCCTTTTTAAGTTTATTATTCGTACAATTATCCTACCATTTGGTGCTACATCAGTGACAGTTTAAGATATTTCTGGGTCTGAAGAAAAATTAAATTTGGGGACCCAACCTGCATGTTGTCCTCTATTGACAGTGCAGGATTATTATAACAAGGTTTAACTTCCACTGATATTAGAAGCAAGTATATGGAATGCTCTTGCCATGGAAAAGTAAATGCACTTTGTCCTTGCTTAATAGCATTACAAAGTTAAGTACATTCATAATACTGTAAGCCATTACAATCACACAAGTACTATAGTTAATTTTAATGTGAACAATTTTAATTCCTGTAGGAAGGCCCCGGTGTTGCAGAAATGATGGAAATACTTGGACAGACGAGCACAGTGGCTAGGTTAGACCATGCTGTTATGATGCTAAAAACACTGCAAACAAGTTTGTAGACACTGGAAGGCACATGTACAGTTTGGGTGGCAAAGGAAATTGAAACATCTGTAATACAGGTACATGAAAAGAACTGCAGTTAGTTCCTGATTTTATTTAATGGTGCTTGTTCAGCTACAAAGTTATATGGCATCAAATGGACCTGCACAGTGAAATTCTCTTTACACAAAAGTTACATACCTGCAGTTGTTAGTTGTCTTGCTGAGTTAGAAGGTGTGATTGTAAGAAATGGATAAATACTATAGTTACACAGAAAAATTTAAACTGAGCATTGTGTCCTTTGCAGATAAGAAAGGGAATTATGCTGTGATACAGGAATATTCTGTTAAAGTTATATCATTAGATACTGACAGAACTAAAGAAAACATGTGAGACTGAAAAATAATATCATGGAAGTGCATTCATTTTTGTTACATAGCTCCAAGAACCTATTATTAAAAATCCACATAATGTGCCTGCCCCATATTTGTGTGTTACAACAGTGGTAAACAAGACAGGCAATGTATGTTTGATGTAACATGGCATGTTCATGTACCCACTGTTGCTATGGTAATGCCATCAATGTTGCAGTTAATGTCAGATAATGTATTGGTATTGTTGAGAGGGACAGTGTGTACCTCAACAGTGCATTCTTTTAGTATTGTTGTTCAACAATACAGGGAACAGCAGTATTAAAGGGAATGCTTTGTTGAGTCACATCACTTTCAACAGTATGAATGCATTCTCTAGTATTGTAGTTGTTCCCTGTACTTAAGCTACACGTATTGGTGTCATTAATATGAAAGGCACTTAAGTCTTTATGTGCAGTGCCCAATATTTTTCTCAGAATTTAACCAAATTTGGATTTTCTCAACAGATTTTTAAAAAAGTCCAATTGTGCTAGCAACACAAAATTCAAGAACAGCCATATTTTGAAGTGTAGTTTTTCAGGCTTAATAACAATCTCATGCAGAACATGACCATTTGATCCTTAAGAGGCATACAAATATTCACACAGAACTGTTTTGTATAACATGCCAATTTCAAGCTGTGTATTTCATCACATGATGAAATCAAAATTAAACATGTGAATAAAGTTGCAGTGGACACATACTAAAAGACACTATAATGAAGAGACCGTCACACTACATTCAGAAATTAATATATATATCTCCAAAGTGATTCATTTTGTTTCTGGAGTCCAGTTTTCAGACAGATCTGAAGGTGCAGATCAGTTTAAAGTTGAATAGAGTATGAAACAAATGCATCTGCCCCGGCTTTGTGTGCCTTCTCATACTTGGAAAATCAAATTATTCTTATTCCAGAAATATATGTCATTTTAAATGAAGCTGAAATCCATAGTGGCTGCGACATAATATATTTTTTTGTAGAGGACATACCATTGTGTTATAGAATTAAAAGATGATAATCAAATTATTTTTGTTTCAAACACAACAATTATTGTGTTTGAAACAAATAATTTTTTTATTGTCTTTCAATAATACATTTCACTAACTTTTAACAGATAATTATTGCTGCAAGTGTAATTAGTACAAAATGGCTAAGGCATGGAGCTAGGTAACCTAACATTTAGAAGCAAGTAAAGAAATTTAGTTCACAACTATCTATTCCTACTAGAAAATTTACTTTTTAAATTTTAATTCAGATATCCCATTGCAACATTACTGGGCAAGGTAATATATATCCCTGTATCACAACACCCTTGTTTAGTTGTATATTGTTTATTTATACACCATATTTCAGCTGCAGGGGTCATCATCATCATCAGATATCACCATAAAAACAATTAGTTTATTTTGCTAACCAGTGAAACAGCTTCAGTCTGATAAGGAAGCTCAAGAAATTCCACCTGTACACACACAACACACAGTTACTTCTCAGGCATCAGTGTGCACTATTTTGTATAATTTTCTAGTGTTCATAAAACAGAGAAGATAAGTCACTTGGGATTAACCTTTAATGGGCAAACTGGACAAGGTTGTTCTATTAAATGTACATCCTATTCATCCAAAGTGAAAAGACTGTCCTACAGTGGGCATCTGAATTGAATAGTGATCTGCCTGCTGCTGCTGCAGCAGCAGCAGCAACAGCCTTGCAAATGAAAGGGTATGCTACAGCTTATAAAACACACAAAACAGTACAGGGGATACTCATTTTTTGTGGTCAACTGGAATGAGAAAAACACCATTTGCATTGAATTCCCTTTCCTCAGGTAATTTCCATCAAAAAGAAATAATGTAAATAGAGGTTAGTGAGGACTGAGTTGGTGTGTGCATTACCTGTTACAAATAGACATTAATTAAAGGCTTAAGACAAATACTGGTATGGTACCTTGGAATAGGAAATGACTTTTTCCCCATATCTTTCCTAATTAATCATTTTTAATTATCCTACCATGTCTCTTGACATGACCTCAGTCACTTACAATAAAAACATAAGAATAAGAACAGTTCATCTTCCCCTGCCCCATATTCTAACAACAGTATGATGGTTTCCTTGGACCATGTGCCCAAAACCCCTACTGCTTATCAGTTTATACAGGCAGGTCCGATTTTACACCAGGGTTACATTTCTAGAAAATGTCACGCAAATTGAAATTGCACAAATCAAACAAAAATTCCCATTTAAAACAGTGTATTTCCTGGGGGTTAGGGGACTGACAACCTCATCCTGCATAGTGTATGACTATACTGCTAGCAGACATATGCAGTATATATACACATTTATATACAATATATATATATATTTCCTAATGCAATAAAAATGTAAGGGACTCACATCCACAGTTTTTGGTTTTGTTCATTCTGATAGAACTATGTTAGTCTTGCTACACAAACACTTTAGTTTCTGATGTAGCACTTTCTGTATTTCTATCAGCATTATCATGAATTGTACATATGTTACTATGAGTGAATCTAACATTAAAGCAAATGGGAACAATCCATTCACCTTTTTCAAGTCAGCTTATTACGTCTAATTTCTGTTCAATACCGACTGTTTTTCACCGATGTTTCACTTGGATTGCACTAGGGGATGTACATTTATGTTTCTCACTCATGGTAACAAAAGCCAGTGCTGTTGAAGGGGAACTACATCAGACATGTGTTTATATCATTAACATAATCTATCTACACACAACTGATGGCATGACAATGACATCACTTTCTGCTAGCCTCCAATACAAGGCAAGAGTGGCCACGGATCATGTATGCCACATTGCGTTACACCAAAAACTATTCAATAAAGTCATAAAGTTGTGTAAATTTTAAAGTCACATTAAAGTGAAATCGTGCAAAAGAAATAGCATAAAATTAGACCTACAGGTATAATGTGCAGCTCAGAAGCAGATTTCCATTTTTCACTACCCTGTGCTTCATACAGCATTGGTCATTTGAATAACAGATTATGTGCACAATGTTCACTTCAGCAATCACTTTTTGATCAATCTCATTACTCGTATTCTTCCTTATTTTGTGATTTGTAACAGTAGGACTGAATTCCAGTCTTAAAATCTTCATCACAGATTACTAGGGAATATCCATTAATATCATCACCAGGCAAGGCCTCCCATTTAGTTTCTGATGATGGAGATTTCCGGAAATGTTTCTGTCGTAACGTAGGGTTCAAAGTGTTTGATGTCCGTGACCGGCTTGTATGGACAGTAGCTAACAAACCTGAAACATCATGAAATTAGGAAACAGAAGGTAGAAATAAATATAATTTTATATAATATCTCTATATAAAATATAAGGCTGTCAGAATATTCGTAGCTGTGTTGCAAATTGACACTACTGATTAAATTATATATGTTCTTATCCCAAATGTGCTTGCTTGATCTAATTTAAGATGCCATTCATTCACTGCATCAAGGGCATAAAAGGTATCTTACTGTGTATACAAAGTAGTTAATAAAAAATATTAAAAACCTGGTATTTCATTAGAATATACAAACACTACAGAAATGCTGCACTTGGTCTTATATACAATGGCATTTATTAGGTTTTAGGAGAAGGATGCAGCTGAGTTCCTTAAATCTTGCACTTTTTTTCCTTTTTAACACCCCCACATTGTTGTTAACAACATTTGTAATTGGAAGAAAATAGGGTAAAGAGTAAAACAAATTGCAGCATTCATGTAAAAATCCAGTATGACTAAACAGTATTAGCTTACAGGGACAGTATGCTTTGCCTTTAAGTTGTTGTGTAAGTCATTCTCACAGTGACAAAATGAGCACAATGCACAGAATGTTGGCTGTGCAGGTTCAGGATTGTTTCCATTTTGATGCCAGAGTAATTTTAAATGGGGATACTGCTAAATAACCAATTCTAAAGGTTGTGACATTGTTATATCTGCCTAACTCCTTAATGTTAGTGATAAAACCTTAGTATTACTGTTCAAAACCTGTCCACTCTTCGACTTTGTCCATTATTCATTCACTGTTTAAAAACACATGGAACTGAACTGGTATTACTGGATATCTGGTATTTGTCCACTGCATAATATTCCTGACAGAACATGTTTTGGAAAGTGAATGTTTCTATTCTCAGGTTTTTCACCTGTTCACTTGGATAACCCAATTTCAGCGACATTGTGTTTTGATTGAAATACTGTCCAGTTCAAGCCCAGTAATGCTAAATTCTACTCAACCTTTATATGCTTTCAGATTTATTTAGTATGTCACTTTATACAAATTACAGAGTACAGAACACAAAAGAAAGCATGTTCACTGCCTGAACAATTTTTTTGTTGTTATTTCTTAACATTAACACACCTGGTCCTCTGTATTTACTGAGCTGCTGATAAACCTGTTTCATCCGCTCAATGTTGATTCTGCTGGCAACTGCATGTTTTACCATAGGAAGAGAATACTCCTTTCCAATGATGCATTTTGCTGCTTTCTGAACAGTTTCAGGTGCATTCCAAGGTTCATGGATGTAACGTGTCGGGAAGTTCTTGAGGACTGGTAGATACTTGCTGTAAGCACGAAAAGGAACAGCACATCTCACAGAGGTACAAACTCTCATTTGTGCGTGGAAGAAATCTTCTTCAGATGTGACTAAGCCATTCAATAAGAAGCTATGCCTCAAGTTCTGCTAAGAAGTTGTGTGTG
>Ga0136643_10006790_pt1 | contig 16440 bp, 6 predicted proteins | sample TergutLab28metaG_FD_96883 | JGI IMG/M metagenome (GOLD analysis project Ga0136643, IMG submission 96883) | Labiotermes labralis P1 segment gut microbial communities from Petit-Saut dam, French Guiana - Lab288 P1 (version 3) (version 3) | ecosystem: Host-associated > Arthropoda: Insects >... | reverse complement strand
TGATGGAACATCCACCGTACTCTCCGGACCTAGCACCGTGCGACTTTTTTCTCTTCCCGAAAATCAAGTCTGCGCTCAAAGGAACCAGGTTCGAGTCCGTGGAAGCAGTGAGAGCAAAAGCGACGCAACTCTTGAACAGCTTAACACAAGATGACCTGCAGCACTGCTTCCAACAGTGGAAAATTCGCATGGAGCGGTGTAGGGATTGGGGAGGGGACTACATTGAAGGGGATAACATTTCGATTGTCTGATTTTTTTTCAATAAAGGTTTAGAGCATGAATCCGGTTTCTTTATTGCCACACCTCGTATTGCCAAATGTGGAAGTATGCAGGGTGCTTCGAATTTTCTGGCGAATTTTGTCGAACCGGCCTCGCCTTTTCCTGGAGGTGAAAGAAGAACTGTGTGATGTCACGGAAGATGTTGCATTGGTGCAGTGTTCTGTGTAACAGCAGGACAGATGTCGACGACAAGCAGCGAACTGGACGCCCAAGCACGTGTACTACGGAAATGTGTGTCTTGCAGATGACAGTACATACCAGACAGACCGGACACACCAAGTACACGGTACATACCGCCCGAAAGCTAGAAACTGCATACGGCATTCACCATGTCCAAATGACTTGGAGAAAATAGAGTGTGCATTCTGGGTGACAAAGAACTTCCCAGACGATAATAAAGCACGTGGCTTGCAATCAATTTGCAACAGACGCCGACCTGAAGGAAGATGTCACTTCTAAGCCACAGATGCTGGGGACCGACAGCTTCTACTATGGGTTACAAGCGTTGGCGCCACGGTGGAACGAATTCGTAAATGTCAATGGTGACTGCGGTGTAATACCTGCTAACAATATGCCGTGTATACGAGTACATCGCTGTCAAAATACTGCTCTTGGCATCGATAAAAATCTTTACCTTATTTTTTGAAATACCTGTACATTAATCGAAAATTTATAATACTATTTTATCACACAAATTACGTATTTATGAATATTTTGACATAAGCCAGGGTTTTGTCTTTTGACTATAGAAAACTGCCGATGGGGGATATCCTCCTGATGATTACCTTCTGGAAGCCGAAACATGTAGCCGTACTTAGTTTTTTCAGGTCACATTGTAAAATTCAAGTTGTGTCTTGATGGTTTTAGCGTTATGCATTAGGGCAAATTCCAGCGAAGTTATGTTGTTGAACTAAGTGTCACAATACTTTAATCATTCTCTTCATATTTAATGATGTATCCATATAAAATAAAGTTTTGTGTTTTCTAGAACCTCAGACCAATGGTATGTATTTCAGAGCACATCTATTTTCTTTTTTTCTTTTCGTTTATATACAAAGAAATCAAACCCAGCATTATTTGAAGTTGTGTAAAAGAATTCTCTTCGGTCCACAATGCATTTCCACAAAGTTCCATAGCATGTAATCAGCCAGCCTTTGGCTATTTCCTTAAAAGTAATCTACGAGATGTCATTGGAATCCTGTTTCCTCCTCAAACCTAGGGCCTCACTGCAATGCCTGTTTTCCTTCATCGCGGAAAGAAAAAGAAGGCTTCAATCCCATTAGATCTTACTCGCTTTGTGGATCGTCCGTTTCGAATGAGAGCCTCAGAGGGATATGAAGCCTCCCCATAAAAGAAGCAGGGAACGTCTCCAGCTTTGAAACTGGCGTCGATTTTTTTAACATATGGGAGGGGGTTAGGTTTAAAAGTTGGAATGCATTTCTAGTTTACGTACTGCAGTAAGGGTTGGGGCGATATTCGTGCATTAACCCTTTCCCAGAAAAATTGAAGGAAAACAAAACAAAACACTTTATAAAGTTCCGTGACTCGATCCGTCAATATGATTGCCAGGCGTGTTATCGTGACGTCACTGGCCATTGCGTGACACCGACAGTCTTGTTAACAGGGTTTAAGTACCTGCTGCTTACTGGCTGGTTGAGGGACCCGATTGTTTGCAGCAACAGGGGGCTCCATGCATTTTAACGACTCGTTACAACAGGCGCCTGGAAATTTTTCTGTACATATTGACAGATTCATTTTGAACGTTAATCTCAGCGGCACCTTCCCTTCTAGTTACAGTGAACTCTAAAAATGCAAATACACACACGTATAAATAAATAAATAAATAAATATATATATATATACACACACACACACACACACGACTTGCTTTCACAAAAATTAATAGTTGTTTCACGTCTTGTATGAGAAAATGGGTTTTGGAATTGTAATACCGTAATTATCACGACCTATTCGACACCGCAGTGGGACAGGAGTTGTCCAAATTGCGCCATTCCCTCACCCGCGGAGTCAAAAGATGCCCGTTCAGCATCTCAGCTGGTGATTATTATCAAACACGTTGAGATCTTAATCCCATGCTCATCTTCTCATTCATGAACCTGTCTGTGCAGACACTTGGATAATTCGAATGGCTGTATACCAGACCTTTAAGTGACAAGTCTACGAGATCATAACTGTAAGTCAAAGTACAGTCCAATATAAAGTTGTGCCACTTCAGGTGATCCCTGCGATACCCTACTGGTACAGTACTGGTATGTGTATCTTATTATGCTGGCCGTGCGATGGCCTTCAGGTGCCGACCTCTCACAGTAGATAACTGCTTTCGATTCTGCACCATTCCACGTGAGAGTTTGGTGGACAACGTCGCAATGGGACGGGCTTTCTTCCCTGTACTCTCAATTTTCTCTCTGTTACCATCATTCCACCAATTCCTCCTACTCAACTTCATCTGAATGCTACCCTTATCAGAAGTAAAAACGAGCAATAACTCAGAACTTTCAATCAAACCAATATTCTTTCAGGTATCGAGAACCTTTGGGCAGACTGTTTCATACTACGATTCATTTTTATTCGTTAAATAGAAATGACGAGCGGGCGAAGTATGTAAACCTTCTGGCATAGCAAACTCTTTCTCTCCCAAAAAGTAAAACGCCTTTTCCTTCTATCATGTAATTTCCTTTCCACAAACCCTTCTGCTCTTATTTTCCTAAGTCTCTCTGTATCTCTCAGTCTCCCAGTCATTGTTACCCGCTTGTCCGTTGTCCTATCACGGTTACATCAATGCATCACATTGGTCTTGTGGACGTCCGCTTATTTTGGATAATACCCACAGCCTTGGGTTTTTTTACACTCGACATTTCAGAAAATGAATCTCCTTTCGTCAGCGGGTATGAAGGTCGCTCGTCGTTTGGGGTCGTAAACTGGAACAATTTCTGACACCGACGGGGTGGGAAAATTATACCTAATAATCGAAATAATTTCACTTTTCTAGAAGCTATATCAGAAAAGACCTCATACGAGTAACATGCCAAAATATATATATAGGTTACTCTTTGTTATCAACTATGTGTATGCACATGTCAATTTTATTCTTCATAATTCTTATACTAGAGGTGACTGAAATTTTGAACATTGTTTATCGTCCAAGAGTAACTAACACACTTTTGGGAGGCTGGATCTTTCTCCTTGATCTCGTCTCCAAAACACTGCTAGTTACTTGACCCGAGACGACGAACAGTGCCGAAAAATATCAATTGTGTTTCAGCACACTATTCTCAGAAGCCTTTAAAAATGAATTTATACTTCTTTTCTGTTTACCTTTAACCATTAAGACCTGTGTTTTTTTGTTGTGCATTATGCTTGCGGTTGAAAAATTAAAATTTCCACTAACAGATGACAGAAATAAGTAACAAAAATTCATCATAAACAAACTCTATACTCAGATTAAAGCTTATCAGTAATGTACGCAATTTCCGAGTGGTGCTACACCAGAAACTTTTTCGTATATTTACGGACCTATGTAACATCTCCTAGTCTCATATCCCGTATGGTGACTAGGTTTTATCAGTCAATTAATGCAGTTCGATATTTCGTGGAATTATGCTAATTATAAGTACTTCATACCGTAAATATGTGAGTAAATTTTTCTTATATATTATCTGAAGTAAACCCCAAACACAATACAAAGAATCTGACAGCACTTGCCTTCAAAAACACCTATGCCTGCAGCACAGCAAAGAAGAGCATGCAAAAAGACTGTAGTTTGTGGAGAGATACAGCTGACACCAACTCCTCCATGAACTGCTTTTTGTTTTACATTACAAACCTTCTGGACTCTGCAGAAGGCTGCTTCCAATCCTTACAGACCCTCGGGGTAGGACTAGACCAAGTCGATGGCACAAAACAAACGCTTGTTGGCAAGTGGGTTGGTTGGATGGATGTCTGAGAGGTCCTCTGCGACCATGAGTTCTGCAACATTCATCAAAAAAGCTCTGTATCAGTCCAGCCGTTTCTCATTTACATGACTTCATAGTTCGATTCTCTCACAGCTTAACATAAAACGCTGTATTCATGGGACCTGTTAATTATGCTGATAAGAAGCAGTAACTCCTAACGTTTGTATCCTTGTTTCGTTACAGCGAACAGAACACAGTACATATAAGATGGAGAACGAAGTTGGTGAAGCAATGGGCGGAGAGTTGTCTGGATGTTAACAAGACAAGGTAGAGGAGGCAGGGGAAACCCACCATAGTACAAATTATTATCATCATCAGGGCTTGGAGGCCCGTCACCACTTTGCGTGCCTTCGGGTGCGCCAGGTTAACCATTATTTGTCTTAAGAGGGAATGGGGAGGCAGCCTTCACAGTGCTGGTCAAAAATGTCGCAAACTCTCGACAGCTTCATAAATCAAGTTCTGTGTGGGTAGCTCAGATGTTTAAAAATTATTTCTTGAACTTTTTTCTTTCTATCTTTTCTCTTCGTCTTTATATCCCTTTCAGTACGAAGGAAGGGCAGTCCCTGTACGGCCTGGGCTGGCCCTGAGCTTTCCAGGAGTCTGAGGCACCCAGATTTCAAGACAGTCGGAACATGAAGGTGGTAAGGTTGTTAGCCCTACGTACCGGTCGACTTTACTCCCAGGAAATATTCCTGGTACTCATTTCTGATAGAGGCTGAGTCGATCCCAGGGTCATAGGTGCGGCCGGAAGGATTGTGTCAATGAAAACTTCCATTGATACCATTGGAAATAAAACCCGCAACCTTCTGGCTTGTAGCGCAGTGCCTTATCACTTTCAGCACGTATATATATATATATATATATATTACTCTGGGTATCTCAGTCGGTATAGCGACTGACTACGGGCTGGACGGTCCGGGATCGAATCCCGGTGGGGACGAGATTTTCCGCCTGTCCAGACCACTCACCCCCTTCTAGTGCCGCAGTCATGATAGAGTAGAGCTATACCTCTACCCACCCTCTGGGCCACACCGGCCCTGTCACGGGATCACTTTACCTCTTATATACATCTTACTTCAAACGTATTGTTTTATAAAACGGAAACTCCGTCTTGCATCCCAATCACACAGATGTGTCTGACCCCATAAGCATATTAGTCAACTAGAGCAGTGTTCTTCAAACATTTTCCTTGCATACCACTGTCACAATACATAACCTGTACACGTACCACTGGTACTGCAAATTTTAATGCTTAGTTTCATGACACTGTACTTCCGGGATATTTCGCTGTGGAAACCTCAAATTTCGCAGTTACACCGTTTCTAATTAAAGCCATTAAACGACAGAAGAGAATCTGTGTTTATATTCGAACAATGAAATAGCATCCTGGTGTGCAATTCGTAAATGATTTTCTGTACATTGCAAAACATTTAAATCAATTTAAGTAGTGCAATTGACGTTTATGAATTTTTAACTATTAAAAAAAATCCTAAATTGTTTCGCTTACCACCGGGCGACCGTCTGCGTACCAACAGTGGTACGCGTACCACCGTTTGGAAAGCGATGAACTAGAGGAATATCTTCAGCATCTGTGTGACACGTCATACCTAAGATACTCCAGGGTAGTTATGCGGACTATAGAAGGAACGCCACCTCAAACAATAGCAACTATAATCTCCGGTTGTCCAGCACGCAGCCAAGCCACTGTGTTGACTGAGCTGCCTGTCTACAATGATTAATAGACCCATATGCTGGACACAACGCAACACACTTTCTCTACCAGTAGTTATTAGTTCATATATTTGGCACACGGGGATAAGCAGTGTCGCAGTTGATTCAGACAATGCATTACAAACCGGAAAGTCGCGGGTTCGATACGCGATGGTGTCTTTGGAATTTCTCATTGACATAATCCTTCAGGCCGTACTACGGCCCTGAGATCGACTCAGTCTCTAAGAAAAATGAGTGTTCGTTAAAGAAGATATTAGGAGAACGATCAGTAACGTTTCATTGAACCAAACCATTTTTATAAAATATAGAAGCAACCTCAAAATTCTAGACACCTGCAGGGTGACATGCACTGCGTTCCATACTGAGGATCACAAATATCAGACGCCACCAAACAAAACTTAGTCGTTAAAGCAACTGGCACACGCGGTTTGTCCACCCTGATCATCATAACGGAAATATGATTTACTACACTTTGAAATGTGGGGCACACCAGTCTCTTTTGTGAATCGAACCCCAGAGCCAATCACGCTACCGGCTGATCTATCCTGGAAATCATTTTGGATTTGCCTACATGTTGTGACTAATATTCGTATACATTGTCGTAGTCTTTATCTTCATCATTTCCATTTTTTTATTTTTATTTGGCGCAACAGCCCCCAGTGGGCCATGGCCTCGCCTTTCACGAGGTTTCTAGATCACACACAACGACACATCACAGTCGGTAGGACTCCTCAGGTTGAGTGATCAGCTCATCGCAGAGACCTCTACCTGACAACACACAACACTCACAACAGACAGACATCCTTGCCCCTTGTGGGATTCGAACCCACAATCTCAGCAGGTGAGCGGCCGCAGACCTACGCCTTAGACCGCGCGGCCAATCACCATTTCCTACATACCTCAAATTAAATCGACTACTAATGATTAGTGAATTATAATGCTTGATTTTAAACGATAGTAACTATAAAAGTTGTGTTTTATGGTATGTGACTCCGTGTAGTTTGGTATAAATTTAGGTTTCCTTAAAGAGTAGCTGCATTTCTAACAGCCTACACGGCATCACATGCCAGATGACAATGTTTTTCAATTTATGACGTTATAAATAAAAGGACTTACATTTTCGATTATACGAACTGACAAGTGTCATGTTCCCAAAATATGATTCAGTTCTACGTTCCTGAACATTTAATGTATTTTATATATGAAATGCGACAACTTTGTGAGTTTTAAAAAAAAGTAGCAGAGCCGTGCAGCATTTTAGTAAATTTATCGTCTTTTTTACGCAAAGATATAATTTTGTGACTTTAAAAAAAATCATATAAAACAGATCTCAACAGTATAAATATCGAGGCGGTGTAATAGTTAATACTTGGCAGTTAAATGAGGAATTCGGCGTACGTGGTCTATAACACAAAATGCCTTATATATATATGTGTACATAAACCACTGAGGCTAACTGAATATGGCAGATAGACATCAATAAAAGTTTCTAAAATATTTTTAGCTTTATTCACGGGCCTACTGTGTACGTTGTAATTCTTTTATTCCTGGGCCTAGTCGTAAATTAACATCTAGCAGGAATAAGATTCTCTTAGAAACTTTTATGGACTACGCTGTATTTTAACCACTTTTTCCTTTTTATTTCATGGCCATATTTTTGTAGCCCTGAGGAATTTACCCTCCTTCACATACTCTGTGCTGATATCTACATAATTCTATTGACCGTAAATATGAGACTGTTCTCTGTACTCACGTCACAGAATGTTGCGCGATGCCGACTGTTTGCAATCTGCAAGCGTCGTTTTAGCCGTTGTAATAACAAAAAATAGATGAAAACGTTCTACGCGATCTTTCTTGGGCAACAAAGACTGGTACAGTACAAAGTAGGGATGCCCCCGTCTTCCACGTTGCGGCTCTCTAGTACAGTGCATGTTCTGCGATATTATAACTCGTAATCTGGTAGATATGTGCATACAAGAGGTTTCTTTGAAACATCTTTGCCTACACATCGCATACTACACTGCGTTGTGTTCCAGAAGACGCTATTCTTCGCGGATGCCGCTATAAGAACCTCAAATTCTACTGGAATATAGTTAAGCCGGTTTATCTCACAAAAAACGAGTGAGATACAATTGTAAAATTACTTTAGATCCCGTCCAGACCGGATCTGGGGCCCACCCAGCCTCCTACACAACGGGTACCGGGTCTTTCCCGGAGGTAAGGCGGCCAGGGCGTGGTGTTGACCAGCCACCCCATCTAGCGTCGAGGTTAAAGAAAGAGTACAGCGATAACTCTACTCCCTCTCTGGGCGTTCGTGGCCTGTTCTAGGGTGAATTTTACCTTTACCTTTACAGATATTTACTCACGAGAAGGGCTATGACCTTGGATGCGGCGACGGATTGGAAATTTGACTGTTAGATGTCAATGACCACTACCTGCATGAGGCAGAAGTGCATTCGCATTAATAGTGGGCGTTTTGCTGGCAAAATAACGTGTGGTTTGACATGTTTTGTCCGAAGGCTAGTCCGGAGATGACAGCCCTACAGCGACTTTCAAGGTCAAAGCTGTTCTTGTCGGGAGGTGTCACCATGTTTACAGAATAATGATTTATCTGATGACGTTGTCAGTAGTCATTCTCCAAAGCGTCCGATGGTAGGATGTCTATTGGATATGAATTGCAAGAATGTAGGAGGAAGTTTTCGTGGCATAATTTGAATAGCCAGATTTCTGTCTTGTGGGATTTGACGCCATGTAGTTTGTTAGAGACATACCGACATTTCTAAACCGCGTATGGGAAAGATGAGAAAGGTGTACAGTACAAAATTTGTCGGGAAATCTAAAGGAAGGGGGACTGTGAATAGAGCTAATAATAAAATTAATTTTAGACAAGTGGGTTATGGGTGTGAGGACAGCATTAATCAGAATCGTAACAGAAACCAGTGGTCGGCCTATTTGAATAAGGAAATGAAAATGAAACTTAGGGTTTTATAAAAAGCGGGGAATTTCTTCATTAGCACAGTAATTAGCAGCTTCACAAGAAAGATTCTGCTACATAAGGTTAGACCTGTTGTTGTACATTTCTAAATGATGTTCATATAAAAAATGTTACAAATAGTGTTTTATTATGAGACTTATTTTTAGTAAAGTGTCCTACGTCAACATTTGCCCTATTATATAACGTTCCGAGAAAATGTCCGATACTGTACGGTATCAGGTCTTCCGAACCGCCTTCACGCCTAATCCGACCTCTGGCAAACACTACTGTTTCGTTATTCACTTCTGAGACGTGCAGATTCGCGTATACAGAACTGAGGATGTCATTTTAAACATTGATCAGTGTAACATAACTAAAAATTGACGTTCTTTGATATTATCTGATCAAAACGAATCATTTTTTTCCGCCTTGCAATATAACTGCGAAAACTAACATCAATAATTGTTAACGTAGCTAGAAATTGATATTTTTCTTATGTGGTTTTAACTCACACATAAATTCATTTTGATCTTTTACGTACAGTAAGTTAAGAATTAATTGCTGCCTTTGTTGCGAGGTGTTTCGGACACATGTTGCACAATAAGTTGAGTTATTGGATGTCTTTCTTTTGTGCTATTACCTGGCACATAACTTACTTCTTACTCGTCAGTACGATGCAACATAAATTGTGCTGTAGAATTCTATTACAGCCATGTATATACATAACAATGCTTGAACCACGTTTATTTTAATACCATTCTCCATATCGAAATTGCACTTTAAAGTCTGACCTGTATATTACTTTGCAATATGCAGTAGAATTTGTAAATTGTTTAAAAAGATTAACCCTCTGAAGACCAATGCCAAGTCGAAATCGCTTTGCAGTTTACAATCAATCTGTCCTCCTTGGTTTCAAGCCCTCTTCGACCAAGAGCCTGACTCTGAATTACTTTCCTTGCCCACAGAGAAAATATTCCCTGTCTATAATGACAACCACTCTGCGATGCTATTTAGGGAAACAGTCGCCCTTTATTATAAGAATCATATCGAACACACAGATACAGTCTGTGGACAAAATACAGAGTGTGTTAGTTTTACAGCGAGTGGTTTACAAGCGTGTAGTTATCCATTAAAAAGATACATACTAAAGAAAACTTTATGTTCGCAGCCTCGTACATTGAAAATATGTAATTGATAATCAGCATAAAATATAATATAATAATATAATATAATATAACGTAATCTCCAAACTAACTACCGACAGGATCTCAGTTGAAAATTCGAGTCTTTTGACATACTCGTATAATCCTACATCAACTGCTCAGTATTTCCTGCCGTTTCTGAGGAACGTGTTGTTTCCATCCTTATTACCCTCAAGAAAACATGGCGTCATCACAGAAGAGGATATTCTTTAGCCCTAGTTTTCAAAATTGTTGATAGAATATAGCGGGGGAACTTTTTGAACAGGGCGATAACATTTTATCTTTTCACGTTAGAATATGATATCTGAACACCTGAATAATTAACTTCTGCTTATGAACCCTTGACATGGAGATGTTTAACGCGAATTTTCAAAACCACACGACCGCTCCATATAAATGGGATCACTTGTTGCTGGGTAGCATCTGGTGTGCAGTTGGTCAATAATGTTGCAGCCACAGGTGCGTCCTCTGCTGTTCCGCCTATACAAGATTTTTCTTATCCACGAAGTAAGCGCAAATAGGGTTCATGTCCACAGGTTACACAAGCTTGTGTAAAAGTACTCAAAGGTATTCGGTGAAATTTATCTTCGAGGAAGAAAGTTAAAATTTGTCGAGTTAATGTAATGTTGGTACCTGTCGGTTGAAAATAGCCCTATCTGCACACTTCAGACCTCACATTATGTGTTTTACATAAATTGGTCGTTTTACAAGAAGTTCACCATTGACTCCACGGATCACAGTGCTTCTTGAACACTGACAGTTTCTCAGCTTGTCAAATAATTTCCCGAGGTGTGTGGAAGCTGAAGGCTTGTTACATTTTCCACAACAGCCTACCAATGCCTGTACCCTGTTACAAAATAATCCATTCCTCTTCCTATCATCGTATGTCTTTAGGATACACTTTAATGTTATCTTCCCATATATGCTTAGATCTTCCAAGTAGACTCTTTCCTTCATATTCCCCCACCAAATAAGTTTATATACGCCGCAGAATGCAGGTGTTGTTGAGAACCACAAAACACTCAAACGTCTTACCCAAATGACACTTAAAAATTAGACTACTGCAGTTAAGAGTGTGTGTGTATGTATATATGTTATGTACGAATGTATGCATGTGGGAAGGTCTGTGTGCATCCTATGATTGCTAAGCCTTGATAATGAGTAGGTCCTGGCCAAATAGTTGCTGTTGCACCATAGGAAAAAATTGTCTATTCTACTCTTCGGTTATGGAACAGTGCTACGAATATTGTGTGTATATGTATATATATGCATATATGTGTGTGTGTGTGTGTGTGTGTAAATACACACATATACAACCTCAAAAATGAAACGCCCTAGTCCCAAGTTGGGTTGTTGCACCACAGAATACATATGTGTGTGTGTGTGTGCGTGCGTGCGTGCGTGTGTGTGTGGTGTGTGTGTGTGTGGGGGGGGGGCAGGTTGGCGATGGACGGTGAATTGAAAGAGATCCAGAAGAATGGTCATGATCATTGTCACATACCTGTAGAAGCTCCTGCAAATTTTTCCTGAATGAAATTACCGTAATAACACCATGACACACGTTAATTACATTTTTAGGTTTCATCCATGAGAATCGAAATGGGGACTTCCCAAATACAACTAGGGTATGGTACCACGATATTCGACACATTCATGCAGCTATGTCTGTCTGTCTGTTAACAGTATGCCGCGTGCCTTCACACACAGCATGTATAGTTTCTGGCGTCTGTAAGAATACATTGATCACAGACGTGGAACTAATCCTGCACACAGGCAAGGCTTAAAGGGGGAAGGGGGTATGCGGATAAACGGTCAATAACAGACATTCTCTTCACTGCCTCCGAGTAGAATTTATTATTGGTAAGAGGAAAGTGGGATAGGGATGGCTTAATCATGCAGCTCCCTACTTTCCTTCAAAAGGAAGACGCAGGAAGAATTTCCTCAGGCAAATTGTCAGTAGATGGAGGGGTCTGAAAAACGAAGTCAGCCAACTCTTATTTCCTTCTTGCTGTGAAGAGAGATGCGACCTAAAGTTTTTGTGCTCACTGAAGTATTGTTGTTTATGCGCTGCTCCGTTTAACGCCGTGTAGGACGAAAGTGATTTAAGTGACATGCGAGTTGTTAGACTTTCGCAGCGGTACAGTTTGGATCTCCATTCTCCTGGGATATGGCGCCGCTTTACTGGGAAATTGGTGCGCAACTTTCCGAAAAACAGTTATGAATGAATCTTAAATGTTCGGACACCAGTCACCTAATGGTACAGCACCACATTCCGGAAAAATGGAGACCTCAGCTGATTTAAACATTCCTTACCCAACTTTAACACAACAAACTGACCTGTCTTCCGTTCAAGGTGGTTAGGGAAGTGGTCTTTGTTTATATTACCGCAATAAACGACATCAGGTTCTTCAAAATTGCAAGAATATAAAAGATTTTTCGATTACTTCAGTACTTACTCGCTACTACTGGGCCTGAGTAGAACAATTAATAGGTACACGCTTAATCGCAAAATATCCTGTTATGTGAACTCAGTATTCAGTACTTTATAACGGAAGTCAACCATCGAACATCCGGTAAGACAGTTCAAATATACTCGCGGGTGTGTCATAATCTGAGCGAATATTATCTACATAACCATCATCAAAATGGTTCATTTCCCGAACACTGGAGAAACATCTATGGTCTTTTCTCTTGAGTTTTCAAGAAGTTGGCATACGTACGCCCAGTAGTGCTTCTGATTTGAATCCGGGAGACGCCTAATTCGAATCTCAGCAGGAACACAGACTATTCTGACTTAATTTCTTCCTAGTTTTCCTTAGCACCTCCAAGAATATGCTGCGGTAGTACCTTCAATTAGGAGAAGAATGATTTCTTCCAAATCCTTTACAATTCTTTATTTACTGTCAGTGTCACCTAGTGAGAACTTCATTGCAAAGTACAAAATAAATCATGAAATTCGATGAAGGTCTTTCAAGCATTAGCTGCAAAGTAAACTAAATGCAACAGAAATATATTATACGAATATTTATTTGCGTAAGAGTGCGCGACAGTGATCTGTTCTGTGAACTAAAAGAGAAACTGTGTGTTCCATAGTCATACTAGCTTGACAGAGCTGGACTTTATTTTATTATTATTATTACTTTATAAGTATTAATTACAATAATTAATATTAATTAGTAAATAGTAACGTTGCTGATAAAAACAACAATAAAGATGATATGATGATGATGATGATGATGATGACGACGATGACGATGACCATGATCATGATCATGATAGGCAGTTACGATAACTCAGTAAGTGGACTTCGCGATAAGAGAAGGATTCCTGCATGAAGAGATGAAACTCCCTACGCGCCTTTACGTAATCACTGTCTTGAGGAAAATGTAAAGAAGACATTTCGCTTTACAGTCTAAATAAAACCAAATATAAACCAAAATCAGTATTATAAAATAAGTCTCCGTCTACCGTTTCGACTTATTCATTGGCGGGTCTGTTCATCTCGCCTCTCGCTCAGTGACTGACACCAAGTCTTGGTCCACAGTAACGTCTCCAGTTGCACCGTACACAGTTCCTTTCTGTGACATAGTCCTGAATCACATGAAGCTACCCGTTTCCATACAGGTGCCCCACCACATGTATTGCCGGGTTCAAGGACTGATGCATGTTTGATGTTCGGCTGAGCTGATGTGAGTGGTCAGGGTCATTATGAAGTCCGGTACGGGTGGGTGGTCGTATTTAAACAGTGTATCAAGGAGTAGTGTAATATCTCAGCCTGGGGTTTCGATCCCAGGAGCATAAAATACACTATTATATTAGCCATAGACTTCTTCCCACTTGTCTGTGCATCGTCCACATTACCATCAATAACACTGCAACACTGCTCTCCGCTCATACTTAAGGCTGGTGATTATAAATGGCTGTTAACATGGATTGCGCCATGTTGCAATAGCTGGGTCACTGTCGGTATAATGTAGACATAATCGTTTGTAAGCCTTAATTAGGCTACTCTACTTGCAGATTTGGCCAAGTAACTGCACAGAGCCATTTCTTAAATTTCTAAACGTGATTTTAAAGTAGAACTTATTTGTGCCTTTCGAAATGACTCAGCCTTTGGTCACCCGCCGGATAAAAGTAATCTGGTGCTGCCGTTCATTATGAATCATGGTAATATAAAAAAAAACTGAGAGCAACTGATCGTGACCACCGAATGAAAGCAACTTTTTTTATGTGTTCCAGTTACTGCAACTGAAAGGCACCAACATAATTACAAAATATACACTGCATTAGAGGCCTGTGGTGGCATACTCAATATAAGATGTTAAAAAGTAGGGTGAAGTTGGCCGTGTGCCCCCCATGAAGGCATATAGAAGGAGCAGAGTTGTACCTTCACTTATTATTAACCTTGACCCTTGATAAGGGTGGGTGGTATTTATCAACTAGCAGCCGCTTAACCCAAAGAAAAAGAAACCCTGGTACCCATTGAATACAGTGGAACTGAGAGATGGTCTGGGTGTCATTGAGAACAGGAATATCTCCTACCTCTGCCGAGAATCGGGCCCCGGATCATCCATCTCATAACCTAGTCAATACAACGACTACGCTATCCCGGCACAACCTGGCAGTGCTCCATAAGTGCCGAATTTCGGAACAATTATTTTAACCCCATGAAGCAGGAATTTTATCTAATTAATACATAATAGTTCAGTTCCTACATCATAGAGAACAAAGTCCATGTCCATTAGAAAATACAAAAGTTTACTGCTTCATTTAAAATAATACATCGCGCAGTATATCAAAATGATATCGGACAGCTCGTACGAAGTAAAACACGATGTCTGTATACACTGCCCGTTTAAAATACTCTATAAAAAATTAAGTGATCATTAATTAGTGTATAACATAAAAATGCTGACACCAAGAGTTGAAAGCTACCGAGGCGACTCATAGTTAACCTCCTATCAAAACAATGTAAATTATTTAAAATATCAACTTTATACATTTTATGTATTTTAACAACTAAGTTGTAATTAAGCACATAACTACGGACAAAAACATAATTTGACAGGTTAGCTCGTACACCTTTCTAATAGTAACTACCTGAAGATGACATCTGGGTGCCGAAACATGTAGGACTTTTTATGTATGTTATGTAGTATATTGTATCACGAAGGGTATTTGTTGGATAAAGTATTGATTTTAGAAACATTTACGGTATGCGTAACATAAGATTTTAAAAAAATCTATGTTCTATACGAAACTAATACAATAACACACTGTGTAGGCAAAATGCAGAGACTTTGAATGCTAAAGCAGATGGTAAATACAGTGAACACTGTGATTTAGAGGATTAATAACGAAAATAACAAGGGTATAAATAATATTATGTTGAACATGGAAAACAAGAAGCAATTTCCACAACCGTGACTTTTTATAGCGTTGTATAATGAATTGCTTGGCTTAATATGTATATGGTAATTAAAAACAAAGAAGAGTAATAATTGATCAAGAGCAGGTGATTTTTCCACCCACATGAAAAACAATCAACTGCAGAAAAAAGATCACGGCATGAACGCATAAGGGAAGTCGGATTGTGGCTCCACACATTGCTACCCTTGCCAGCAAATGGAGGTCGGTGGTTACTTTAACGCCCCGGCCGCTTTACTCCAGGGAAATTGCCCCGTTATCGATTAAATAAGAGGCTCAGTCGGTCTTGACGCTGTCGCGCAAAACAGTCACTTGCAGCTGCTTGATATCGATATATCGATACGCGTTCCTCGGGCGTTCAGCATATAAATCTGTATACTAGGCAGTGAGGGATTTATCTACTATTATTCTGTTAGGGTGATGAAATGAAGGATGGGCTGTGCAAATAGAATACATGAGAAGGACGAGAAATTTAAAAATGTATTTTGAACCCTTGAATGGAAGTGATAACATGGGAGGCCTAATCGGAGATGGGAAATAATATCAAAATTGATGTTAAAGTCATAATATTGAAGATCAGTGCTGAATTTGGTGATAAATAGTCTCCAGTGTCGGATTATAGTGAACAATGTAAAACAAAAACCTTCAGTTTCGATAAATGACAGGACTAGCTCGATTGACTGCTCTATTGCAAACTCCTCGAAAAGGACTTTGCCTCACAAGGTTAACACTGCTGTTTTTAAACCACGCCTTGTTTTTGCATTTAGGTACAGTTCCGCGAAGACTTGGGGGGGGGGAGTGTGTATATAGCTCAATATCTTTTAAGTTTTAGCGTTTATTTACTCTTTTTTGT
>Ga0136643_10006787_pt1 | contig 16445 bp, 7 predicted proteins | sample TergutLab28metaG_FD_96883 | JGI IMG/M metagenome (GOLD analysis project Ga0136643, IMG submission 96883) | Labiotermes labralis P1 segment gut microbial communities from Petit-Saut dam, French Guiana - Lab288 P1 (version 3) (version 3) | ecosystem: Host-associated > Arthropoda: Insects >... | reverse complement strand
CATGTTTAAAATATTCAGTACCTATATTTGTTGAATAAATATATAAAATGCAACTTTAGAGGTTAGCGGTGCGGTACGACCACTATAGTTGACATTAGGCATCAAAGGGTTAAACACCAAATTTCGTTTAATTCTGTCAAAAATGGTAAGGAGGCGAAATATGGAGAAAAAAATAAAACTTCGTGTAGATAAAAACATTTAACACAGCAAATCCATCATCGACTGTTTCTTGGTTTACATAATGATGCTTGCTCTACCCCTCAGATTGTAATGTATTGGAATAATTGTCAAAGACGTCATGATCCAAATCAAAAGCATAACGACAGTCACGATGGGGTAACCGATCGAAAACACAGATTATACTTCTTAGCTGTGTACGGTACGTCGACGAATTGGAACCGATGTGGAAGTTCCCGTCGGATGACTGCGGACTTCCACGAACATGCCAGTCGGTGTGGCCAGCCTTAACGAATGACCGAAACATTACGTTACAGTCGTACTCGTCCAATTTCAATTTCACCTCCCCCTTCCTATGTCATTTAACATGAAAACTGGTCAGACACTTGACTGTGCGGCTTGAAGGCCAAAGCGAACAAGATCCAGCAAGATCAAGGTTGCAACAGACCGGCTGGACAGCTACACACAACGGTGCTAACAAGTCTTCATCTTCGCAGACCTCATAAACATATGTTGGGAAAGAAACTATATAAATATAGCAACGAGAGTCCTGAGTGTTCTTTCCTTAAAGATCGGAATAGCCTTTTAAAGACTAAACGTAATCATCTTTATATAAGGAATCAATCCGTACCGCGCAGTAAACACTTCCCACCACGGTTATATAAACCAATTAGTTAATGATGTACTTGTATAAAGCAAAAGTCGCTGTCTGTTCTGAGATACGTACAAAACACTCAACGCAAAGCGAGCATCCTGTAGGATTTTTGAATGTTAAACCTGGAGGTACGTATAGAAACCGCTAGGCTTTACGAGGTAAAAGGTAAACAGGGCAGAGCGGCGAAGTCGTTCCGGGTCCCCGGTACTGACTCTTCCAAAATAAAAAGGCAGCCACATCCGAACATCTTGTCTTTCAGTTACACTTCCTCTCGTATCCCACTCACAGCCACACAATCTGCAAACCTGTGGTTACGACAAGATTAGAGACGCACCCCACGAACATAAAAAAGTCAACGGAAAAGTATGACAATATTTAAATTCCACAGTAACATATCACAATTAAAACTTTAAAAAAAACTATAATACAACGAAGCAATATATGTCAGTAATTAATAATTTTAATGAAAACGGGAATTAACGGTTTAAAACTCAGTGGTAACTGTATGCAGCATCTGCTGCAAAACTCTGTCCACAAATTTTGTATCTCGTGATTCGCAATAAGCAAATTATTGTTTCCCTAAACAAGCGTGTTAAGTATAATTATAGCCTATGGGCTGGACGACATAGGGTTCGGTTCCCGGGAGAAGCAAAAGATGTTGCTCACCTCCATAACAGCGAGTCGGGCCCTTGGTGCCGCGATGTAAAGCTGCCCAGGCATGAAGCTGACAACTCATCTCCATCCAGCGCCGAGGTTAAGAATGAGTGCAGTCATACCTCCAATCTTCCTATATAACTTCATGGCGTGCGAAGAGGAAAATTTTACGTTTCATTCCCCTAAACAATATCAATTGCCTGGTCTTTGTAGCTATAAGAGCTGGTTTTGTACGAGGCAGAACATAAATTTTTAAACACGCTTTGGGTGGACTTCAGTCTTCAGAGGTTTAATGCCGTTTACACGAACTACTGACTAAGTCCTTCGTCGTGTCTTAACCCGGAGGCCTGGGTTCGAAATCAGGCCAATGCATGAGCAACCAGTGGTGGACAAAGTTGCACTGAGACAAGTCTGTCTCAGGAATTCGGTTTTTTCTCCCATCGCTATCACTCCACCTACGCCCCGTACTCAGTATTTCATTCACCTACCATCGATACTATGTAATCTTCGCAAATGACAGTGTCTTTAAATACAACACTTCTCTCCCTCGATCACACACACACAAATGTATCACATAGTGCACTTCACTCTTCTGGCTTAGGCGTGACAGACCTTGGCCACTTAAAATGTAATCGTGTACTCAACAAGAATGCATCATAAGTTACTTATAAACAGTATTCCAGAGTAAACGGTAAAGTTGTCTCTGCGCACGCCATAAAAGCATATGCGGGAGTGGAGGTATAGCTCCACTATTAACCTTAGCACTATATGAGGCGAGTGGTTAGTTCCAATGCCCGGTCGCTTTACCACCGAAGACACTTATTGTAGTGTAGTTAGCACGTCAATCCATTATCACTGTTTTACACAAACGACAATAATAATAATAATAATAATGCCAATGAAAAGAGAAATATGTGCAACAGTAGATTCCGAGCCCTACTTGTCTGGTGCACAGTCACACTCCTAGCGGTTTTCCTTATCGCTTGGTTTGTCATCGAAACGTAATTTGAATACCTTCACAATTCGAAGAAGTTCTAAAGCTCGGGAACATTTTGTGTGGAATAACGAATCATTTCAATCAATGACGTAGTTTCTTCAGCACATTTTCACGCTCGGTTCCATGCTTCTACATTGCAGTAGCTGTGCTTTCAACTCTGCTTCCCATCCCTTACGACTAAAATATTGTGAAAGGCTTGTAATTAGTCCTTGTTTTTTTTTTTTTATTGTGGTGTAAAACGTGATCTATCAGTCTGACAGTACATATGACGCTTAGGCCCCTTGGGAGGAAGGGGCTCTTGTAGAAGCATTTTACGCCTGGGATTTCTTGATTTGCTGGGGTTCTCAACATTGAATGTCATTCATATGGTTTTGTCAGGAAAGTTACAGGAAGGTGCACAAAATTACAAACAGTGGCCCTTCATATTTATCTTTTCCTTTTCGCCTAATAACGAATAGGAGATGAAGAAGATCAAGTGAAGAAATGCGAGATACATGGAAAGTTTATCGAACCCCCTGAGTAGACGAGATAACTTGCAAGATCGCAGTCGCAGGTTACCTATATTAAAATAGATCACACAGAAATGGGGAAGAAAGTGAGACACTTTATGGGCTTTTGTGAACGCATCTGAGACTAGATAAACTAATAATAACGTTTTGCAGTAAAAGACTGTACCATGATCATACAAAGGTAAAGCAATCCCCGGCCTGGACAGTCCTGAGAGTTCCAGGGGATTGAGGCTCCCAGATATCATAACAATCGGCAAATAAAAGTGGCAAGGTTGTCAGCCCTACGCACCGGCCGCCTTTACCCCCACGAAATATTCCTGGTACTCATTTCTGCCAGAGGATGAATCGATTCCAGGGACATAGCGCGGCCGGAAGGAATATGTCATCGACACCACCGGGAATCGAACCCGAGACCTTCCGGCTTGTAGCGCAATGCAACGCGTGCCCCATCATGATCATGGTTAGTGAAAATTTATGAAAAATCATGCCATTATATGAAACGGTCTGTCATTCTGAGGTTAGACAACAAGATGTTCTGAGAAACTCTAGGCTTCTCCACAAGGATGGATTTATCTGGAACTTATTCAGCCCTTAGGCTTGTTCTTTACTTCCAAATATCGGTGCTGACAGATATCAGGCTGCATGAAATACGAGTGGACAAACGTTGTACATTTTAATTAATGCAGCACATTCCGCCACTGAAGTAAGCTGATGCAGAGCGAAATAAGGGGGGAGGGGGAGGAGAGAGAGAGAGAGAAAGTGAACCAGGCCGAGTGATTCCACCGGTATGGGGGATTCACAGCATCATTGTATGAGCTTTGCAGGGGCAGCTGAGAGAGAGCGACTGAGTCCCGAGTTAGCTGAATTAAGCTCAACTCGCCATATTGAATCAATACGGTGCAGTTCATCACATGACGCAACACACCCCTCTACCCGCACCCCTTCGCAACCAACCTCCATCCCCTTTATAAATCTCACTTCTAGCATACAAAAAATCCTCTTATCCTCTCCATTCAGTGGAAAACGACTGAAGAATAATTTAAACTCTAAAAATATATTCCCTGTTTTATAAATTATTATGATCCAGACTTTAAAAACGCACCTAATCAGAAAGGACAAAGGACTGCCAGAACAAAACTAAAACGAAGTTTGCTGCTACAATGTTTCTGCCTAAAGAACAGGTCGGACACACGATGCTGCGTATAAAATTCTACTAATCAGAAAGGACAAAGGGACTGCCAGAACAGTACTCAAATGAATTGTCACACTGTTTCTGGAAGAGGCACAATATAGATACCAAGCTTAAAATTCTGCTAATCAGATGGTACAAAGGGACTGCCAGAACAGTACTAAAATGAATTGTCACAATGGTTCTGCTACAGGCACAACACAGTGAGCTGCGCATAAAATTGCTGCTGATCGGAAGGGACAGCTAGAACAGAACCAAAATGAGCTGTCACACTATATATTCTGAATGTGGGTCTGTAGCCTTAGTTATCCAGCACCCAATGCGTATACGTCATATTGTCATCTGTGGTCTGTCCGCCTGTACAATTTTTTTTTCACATTACGCATAAACGGCATGATTTTCTTTACAAAAAAAAATACTGAACATAAAATGTGTTTTTTTATTTTCTCTTAAATATTTATCTCAAATATTTCTCATTCTAAAAAGAACTGAGGGACATATGATCATAAACGTATATTTGCTTTCAATTAAAAAGTAGGCCTACCCGTTATTCTTGTCAGATTTTAACTAAACTTGAATTTTCTCGAAAGATTTTCGATATAAAATTTAATGAAAACCCGTTCATTGGGAGCCGAGGTGTTCCATGCGGACGGACAGGTGGAATGACAGATAAGACGAAGCTAAAAGTAGCTTTTAAAATTTTGCGAACGTGCTTAAAAAGAGTAAGATGGGAAGAAAGACAGTTTAATTACCGTCAAAAAGACGCGTCGGAATTATTCGTCTGCGTTAAGTTCACAAGACCATACATATTGTTCGGAAATATACGAACAGTACATTCAATATCTCGAAAACCGTACGACACGTGATACTTAAAAGTGTGCTGAACATGAAGTGTGTTTTTCGCTGTTCGCTACAGCTTCTGTTCGATAAATTTTCTGCTCCAACTGCCATCTGCCATGTTTCGCTCGAGAAGCGAGCAGTAACACACGTGGGTATTCAAGGGAAGGGGTCGTTGTACCTGTCCAATCTAAATGAAAAAGTTCAACACTTTTTGGCAGAACGAGCCAACTTCAAATTTCATTAAAATGACTGAAATATCTGCACATACAAAACGTTCACAGGACAAGAAAACGCGCCAGATATGGAAAGATATAACATTCAAAAGGTGAATACTGCTAGAAAGACCTTATTGGCACTATTTTATTGTAGGATACCGCTTAATAATGACCAGAAATTAGCCTACACTGGAACGAAGGTGATAACCCTAAGCTTACAACCTATAATCAGCAAAGCGTACAGTAAGAACGATATCTGCAAGGGAGTCAATATGTAACTACAGTTATATTGACAAGGGACGAAGAGAAAGCAAATAACCATTCTAAGTCCTTTTCAAAAATCAACATTTAGTTAAGGTAACAGCGAGTATGAGAAAATAATTGTCCGAAACACCTGGCATTACAGTTAAAAGGCTTCTCAGAATAAAAAAAGTATTCAAGAAAAAGAAGGGGTCTTTTGTAGGATTCTATGTGTCAGTGTAAATAACATGACAAATGATGGATATATTCATGGTTACGAGTGGGGTCAATAAATGGACGTTAGCTTTAGGTCTGCGTTGGTTTCTGGACGCTAACTTTAGGCCCGTGTTGGTTTCACTTTTATCAGTCTTTTCATTATCAATTCTTATCACATGTTTGGTTTCCCACGATGATACTTTCGACCGTGTAAGTACAATTTACCCAGGAGAAATTCGATTTAAGTGCAATGGCCGTACGAACACGATACGCAGGGTTCGATTTTACGCCGTTTTCGGAATGCATTATGAGGCGGTCACGTGGTTTCCCTCCTCAGACCAGTAACATTTAACTGAACTTGGCGAACTTATGTTGCATACAATGCGAAAGCGCCATAAATTTCAACACAATACTCAATATTATTTAGAACAGATTTATTTCATTTTCTTGACCCCCTGCTTAGCACGACAACACAATGTGTTAAAAAATATTAACCCGTGGGCAAGAAGATGTCTCCCTTGTCTAGAAATGATGCCGTGTCCAATGGTAGAAACGTAAGAACATGTTGAGGGAGCCTTCTGCCACCGTCTTCAATGTAGAACGGTACTCCACTCTTCTACACCCCCAAATGTGGAGGCATTTCTACCAGACAAGTGATGCATTGTATGATCATATTTACCGCCTTAAGAACCGCAAGTTATGATAAAATGTGGACCCTACCGTCCTCATATAAACGGCCACGATAAGCCATGTTACAGGTGGCGTATGTTGACAGGGTGCCTAAACATGCTGAATCTTGACGTGCAGCTCTTCCAGCGTACGTCGATGATCGCACCAAACAAAAGAAAACCAGTGACCTTGTCCGTACTCTTGCTGAACACAATTTGTGTATCTACTGCTCACGATGTATGTATGAAAGACTCCTATCCGTGACATACCGAGGAATGACGCCAAAGAATTAGACAATTACTGCAGACCCTGAAACACAATCGAAAGGCTCCCAGCCATGACATACAGATCAATGACTACTGCCCATGTAAGACAGACGAACGGCTGCTACCCACGGCATACAGATCAATGACTGCTGGTCATAAAACAAAGACTACAAATACACCAAACGTGTGTGATATGTGAGCAGCCGCACAGCCTTCTTGAAACCGCGAAACATGTGTCATAGCTGTGCTTGAACACACTGCATAACTGTGTGTGAGAGCAATTTACTGGTCTTAGGTGAGACGATTTGAAGTTACATGGGCTTTAATGTTTGTATACTCAGTGCGGAGAAGCACGCTGAAATTTTGCCTATTAACTTACGTTATTCAAGCTGTCCTCACCTCAACTCTACGCATTTCGACATGCACACATATGGTAGTCACAAATTCTAGGCAGACTGACTCCAATACTAAATAAAAGTCCTGGCCAACTTCACAATCCGGCTGCCTTTACCGCGATAATAGGAGTGCACTGGAATGGACACTAAAGTATATTTCAGAAGTATGAAATTCCGACCACTCCAGACAATGAAGATGGTTTTCATGTACGTGTATCTGTTTGCGGAAAATTGACTGAATGTAGGCCACAGGTTCATCTCACATCAACCCTCTGGCCCAATATTCAACTAAATAATATATATTCTCTTCATACCTTACAGATAACGCCCCCTATTCTCATTACATAGGAAAACCAGTTAACGATTCATAAGCTAACAAAAGTGATGTAAACGGAGTACTCCGTGACGTAACACTGTTCAGTTCTGGTCACTAGACACTTGGAAGGAATTTAAGGAATGGGGACAGGATGGGGGCTATTCGCCTGGCAAGGGTGTATGACTCAGCAACTACTATCTGTGCAAAAGCATTTGCCACATTAAAGTGGCTGTGCCCGTTCCCTGTGTCCTAGCGGCCAACGTATTTGGGACTGGTATTTTTCAATGACATCTCGTGCCATAAAACACGTACTAGCCTCACACCCAGCGCCTTTGTTTTCCTTCGTCTTTCCCCACTTCCTCATCCCGCAAGTTTCAAGATATTGAAGTGGACTGTACAGTCTTCACCAAAGCATACTTTCATTCGACCAGACGCTTCACCTGTGACGGTTATTTCAATGACGGTCGTAAGGCCGGGTAGAAACTAAACAGAAGCAAAACAGAAACTGTGTGCTTTGCGACAGTCTGCACCAATTATGCAAAATCTGTGAAACACTTTTGCAACTCTGCGGTTTGGTCTTGTCAAATGTTCGACTTTTCCGCCCGAGTCCCGTCGCCTGTCGGCAAAGTCAAAAGGTTTCTGTTGTGCTTCAAGTGTCAGGAACTGGAGACCGGTGTCAGTGTCTATCAGTGGTATTATTAACGATACTGGCTTCGTTGGAACTTTAAACAGTTGCATCATGCTATGATATGAATACCCAGTTGCAAGGGATCTCAGTGTTACTGCCGAGCTTTCCGTCACACTGACAGCATTTCTAAAGTTTGCAATTTTCTTGCTAACTGCTGCACCCACGAAGCTTATCGAACTCTAAATCTTTATATTCGATCGCAGTTCCCCCACTCAATGCAACATCATCATTCCGCAAATCCAGCAGTAGTTCACCACCGTCATATATTTTTAGTCTACCAAACGTTGGACGGGCCGGGATAGCTCAGTCGGTATAGCGACTCGATACGGGCTGGACGGTCCGGGGATCGAATCCTGGTGCGTTCGAGATTTTCCGCACCCGTCCCGACTGGCCCTGGGGCCCACTCAGCCTCCTATACAATGGGTACCGGGTCTTTCCCGGAGGTAAAGCGACAGGCAGGGGCGTGGCGCTGACCACCCACCCCAATCTAGCGCCGAGGCTAAGGAAAAAGTACAGCTATACCTCTACTCCCCCTCTGGGCCTTCGTGGCCTGTTATAGGGTGAATTTTACCTTTATCTACCCAGTGTTGGCCTCACCCAAAAAACGCCTCTTGTTTTTGTCTCCCCCCCCTTCTCTCTCTCTCTCTCTCTCTCTCTCTCTTGATATTTCTGATGAGAGGATTATAAAGCCAGCCGCAGCATGCTCTCATCTTCATTTTCTTACACGATGTATTCACTTAACTAGAGGTGCCTACTAGAACTAGAAGAGATGAGCAAAGGAGAAAATATAGTTGAATGGATAAAAGGGCAAAGGATAAGCTGGTTAGGTCACCTAGAGAGAATGGAGGAGGATAGGATGCCCAAAAAGATCTTCACTCAAGAACTGGAAGGCACGAGAAGAAGGAGAAGACTCAGGAAAAGATGGAAAGAGGAAGTAGAAAGAGATCTTCAAGTGCTGGGAGTGAGAAGATGGAGTGAGTTGGTGGCAGATAGGAAAAATTGGAAGGACATTGTTCGACAGGCCAAAGCCCACAGTGGGCTGTAGTGCCAATGGAAGAAGAAGAAAAGGTGCCTACTGAATGTAGACAGAACGAAACAAAACCGAAACATCGAGAAAATTCCTGCGTTTTGCGAGACGGAGGTTGTACATTTGTTTCACTTCTGTTTCTGTTTTGTATCTGACAGTTTGTTCAGACCCGGCCTAAGGAATATATATCCTCCCCTTCACCGAATCTTACCCAAATCGGATAACAAATGTGGGAAGTACAGATGCAAATTCATTTACGCCTCTAAATTACGTACTTCACTGCGCCGATTTTCACGAAACGCGAAAGCGCTCGCGGGAACTACGTGGAGACCTTACATAAATTATAATTACATAAAATTACTTACATAATATTTCACAACATATTGATTCGCAGCAAACCGTTCTGTGTAAATATTTTTATTCCCCTGAGGCTGTTCGGAAACAAGTGTACGTAAGGTAGCAGAATTCATGAATACCGGCGTATTAAATACCACGCAACTTTAGTACACGGTACATTATGAATACAACTAAATTTACTTTCTTCTGTCCGAGTGCACGTCGGAAAGTCGCCAACAACGGGCGATCGCAACTCCGTACTACTGAGTTCTTGAACTCAGGATTGCGCGCCGTACAGCGGAAGACAGACCTCACTGCTCCATAGCTATCGACGAAGCCCGCTGCTCTGCAAGATTCGCCCTGGAGTTCTAAAAAACTCCCTATAGTTTCGATACGTTGGTAGATAAAGTGGAGGATCCCACCATCCGCCTTCTGTGCTCTGCCTGACAGTGTTTGCTGTAATCATAAATTCAACACTCCGCACTCAAAAGGGTATGTTCCTTGGATGATCGCGGAACAGAATCAAAGCCCTATGAATTACACGTGCCTTTTAAATAAGTTCATAAAGGATCGACCCTTCCTGTATTCACAGACGTCATATTTCCACTTGTACCGCTAGCAGCACTTACCTTCTTTTGAGAAGCATGGGTGCGCGGAAAATGAAAAAAGAAATGCTTGACTTAGCGAGATAATGCCGATAGAACAACGAAGCAGCGTGACGTGACAGGCAAGCGCGATGACGAGATGGGCCACGATGCTCGATGGGAGACTTCGCTTCGCAAGACAATAACTCGGGCTATACGTCATCGATGGCATACTGAATGGCGAATAATGAAGAAGAAAGGGTTTGGAAGGAGGCGACCGTGATGTGATCGAGGTACTGTCCCTGAACTTCCTCAAAGACACTTAGAAAAACCACGAAACAAATCAGGAAAACTGGGTGTCCATACACTCGAACCTGGCACTTCTGAATACAGGTACCATTACCCCTATACACACCTGCTCGGTGGAAAACACTTCACAGAATGTTCATGCTAAAGCACTGTTGGCAACTTGAATGTACATAGAATTCCCCAATATGGACAGAACACTACGTACTGTCAACAAATTCCTCTCCTGCAGTAATCACATTTTCATAGTCATTAGTAATCATGAAAATATTATATATGGCGCTGAGGAAATAAAATGGTGTCACTAATTAAACCTGACCGAAACAACAGCTACAGGGAAAGTCAACATGCAGCTATATTCACAATCCTCTACGTCTCTCATTATAAGTACGTAAATTCTTCCAGTCTGAATAGCTTTCACACAGCAGCAAAGATTTCTTACAAATTTACGCCATCTCGTTAAACCAAAGATACACTTACGCCTACGCGGAGAGTTGAAATGAACTGTTTACAGGCATCAGATCCTTATATCTTGGAAGTCTTAATTTTTTTCTTTGTGTCTGCAAATCTTTCATTTATACGGAAGGCGCATCGTAACTCAATTTATGTAAGCTCTAAGGCTTTTACGGCTGTAACAATTCATGTTGTGGTCTGTGGGTTATTACACCGTATATTCTGGTAGGTGACTACCAACAGTTCAGAGAGACACACGCCACTATTTTCCCCGGTACAAGTGGCTTCGAATCTACAGAGTTCGCGTACAATTCCCTACCCTCAACCTCAACATATCAGCGTAATTTATCTTTGTAATTAACCAACTTGATGCACAAAACTTGTTAGAAAGGTACTATGTCTATTTACATTTATGTTCTAATAAGTTTAATAACTGGATAAACATAACCTCTACATAACATAACATGTTTATAGTAAGTAATACACAGTAATCACACCCGAACAATTCACACATAAATTTTACTACTATTTGCTCATATTTATAGAATCGTATTTTAATAATTTTAGACCACTCATTTGTTTAAGTGTGATGATACCAGAGGCTGTACAATACAATTTTGACCTCCTGATGATGAGCATATGGTGCTCGAAACATGTAGAGGCATGAAATAAATTTATTGTAAAACAAAAATGTTGTGCATCAAGTTGGTTAATTACTAAGATAAATACACTGAGATGTACGGTCAGCAAAACATCAAAACATCAGCGTAAATTCTCCAGAATTCTGGTACTCACCTACCAAACTACAGTGTCGTAAACCAACCAAAATATGAGCCTCAAGTTTGGTTCCACTGTAACATGTAATGCAGCTGTTTCATTCTCAAATAATACTGACACAATTCCAGTTCTTCCGACAACATTCTTCTAGTCTTCTGTAATTGTATGTAGTACTAAACCAACAGTTCTACAATATAAGGCAATACATAACATTCCCTTGCCGGATCAAGAAGTGACTCTTGTATTGAGCCAATATACTGCAGACAAACCCTAGTGACACTGGAACAACGCCAGCGAATCCATTACGAATTGTAACTAACAAGATAAAGACAGCAATGAAAACTTATGTGGGGGAATATTACTGTATTACATACACGACATTTATTTTAATGATGCAATTTTCTGGTAGTTACATAACTTTTTCATAGTTGGATTAATTTTATTTATTTTGTGAGTAACAAATAACGCAGGCGGAAACATAGATTCCACGCGATAATTGTGTGTAAATAAATTTGTAAAATAAGCTTAATAAAGGCGAGATGAAAACGACCACGACATAGCCTGACAAAATGGTTCATCTAGGCCTGTATTTCACCTTTCCTTTCCTTACAAATATCGACCCACCGGTGTATGAGTAAACTAAATAAGGTTCACTTGTTTGATGCAAGGTTATCATCGTATAAAAATATACAGACCTACAATCGCACGTCGTTGTTTTTATGGGTGTGATACTAGGTCTCTCACATTGAGGGACGAAAATAAGGTGAGGGTGTTCTAGAACAGGATGCTGAGGAACCTACTTAGTCCTAAGAGGAGCGATTTAACAGAGGGGTGCAGAATAAAGCATAACGAGGAGCTGTATGCTCTGTACTCGTCGCCAAACATACTCGGGTCATAAAATCGACGCGAATAAGAAGGGCGGGACATGTAGAGAATATGGGGGACAGCAGAAGTGTATACAGGGTTTTGGTGGCGAGAACTATGGAAAGAGACCATTTGAAAGACCTACGCGAATATGGGAGAATACTGAAATAAATATTCACAAAGTAGGATCGGGTACATGGAATGGATTAATCTGGGTCAGGACAGGAATATGTGGCGTTCTCCTGTTAACGCGGGAATCATCTACCGGGTTCCATGAGAAGCGGAGAATTTTTTGACTACCTGAGGGCCTATCAGCTTCTCAAGAAGGCCTCTGCTCCATGTAGTTAGTTGGTTGGTTAGTTTTAGTTTGTTATGTATCGCTGTGGCAACGTAATTTTTTACACATACAAAATCCACATCGATTAATTTCAACCCTTTGTGACAAATGTGTTAAAACACTGTTGGCCCAATTCAACTGAATGAAACCATTCTCAAAAATATTCAAATTACCTTAAAGCCATTAAGAATAATTACTTTGCATGTTGACTTCCATCTGTTTGTTATTTGATTTTGGTCCGTATACCTTGTGCATACCAACGGTGGTTTTACTAATGACAGTCATATGTAAATGTTCCACCATTCTTCGTGTAGGTGAGAGTGTATATTGTTTCACGTCAGAAAACGGAGACGAGTGTGTCACCCATACAAACAGTATATGTGTGGACAGTTTTAACTTTTAAACCTCAAACGCGAATTTTCATATGACTCGTCCAAAAAAATCGAAGACGTGTAACTCACACATGGTAGCTGGCTATACGCATCTCGCCAAATGCTTTACCCCATTCCGATCATACAGGTAAAGCCGCAAGTACCTCAACTGATTGTTATTTTTGCTTAATATATTAGGCATTACTGTGGGCCGGATAGCTCAGTCGGCATAGCGACTGACCATGGGCTGGGCGGTCCGGGGTCGAATCCCGGTGGGGACGAGATTTTCCGCCCGTCCAGACCGGCCCTGGGGCCCACCTAGCCTCCTGTAAAACGGGTACCGGGTCTTTCCCGGGGGTAAAGTGCGGCCGGGGCGTGCTGCTGAACACTCACCCCCTTCTAGTGCCGCGGTCATGCAAGAGTAGAGCTATACCTCTACCCACCCTCTGGGCCACACCGGGCCTGTAACGGGATCACTTTACGTTTATTATAGTAGGCATTACTGCACAGTCTAAACATGGAGCACAATACTCTCGTTCACCATCCGCCATGAGGCCTGTTGCTCACAGGGCACTTGTAGCAAGGCTACAGACAGCGTGGAGTGTAGGCATGAAAATTAAAGTGATAGAAAATGACGGACCTCAGGAGGGGCTTCTGACAGAATATCAGTAGGAAGGTGATACAATGTTCAAACCGTCCTGTTCACTGACACAATGTAATTTAATATCTCAACCAGACCTAGCCGATCTTATAAGTCGTCTGAATTTGTTAAATAAATCAATTGAAAATGTCGATTTTTGAACTTGTATGTTCGCTCTGTTAGTGGGAATAAAAGGACCGCGAAATGTAATGTACTTTTGTTCCGCTGGAAAGTATTCTCAGGTGTATTTTTTCATAGTTTTGTAATAATACAGATGAGTCTCACATAGTGGAAGGCTTTGGCCAACGACATGATTCAAACGAATTGTGCGCCATTCCTTTGTATCATGTTGGGGAACAGATCATTATCGATTCCTAAAACCCTAGTTTAAAAGCTGGGTTGCTACGCAATTTAAATAGACATTTTTCAGTTCCAAAAGCACCGCCCTTCATACCACAATTCGTACTTCTTTTGTGAAACGTACCAAATACGTCAAACGCAGTATCGTCGGCACATCTGTGGAGACTTCAAAGTGCTGCCACTGCTACTTGGTTTATAACTCGGCCACAAGAAATTCTGTTGTTTCTGTTATGAACGGTTCGGCCGGGCATGACAAAAGCAGTTACTTAAAAGAAACAATGGCCATTTCGACAAGCACTGACACCAGGACAAAAATCAGCCAGAACTATGGTCGTGATTTCAGGTTTCCGCCGCAAAGAAGATGAGAACTGTGCTCTTCTGGGCTATTACGCAATTCTCAAAACTATGCTCGTTTGATAAATAATATTTTTAATTTATAACCGGCACGATATGGCCAGTCCATTACATGAGGCACTCAGCATCAAAGCGACCCAGACTATACACACGGTGGCAAGTTTTTATAATGGTACGTCAAATTAAGGCGTAACAGGGAAATCGCATCCATCTAACCATTAGTCCGTCCGTCCGTCCACACTTTTAACACAACGAATGATGAGACTTAACTGTATTCAGTACTGGGAGACAAAAATGTAAGTTTCAGATGGAAATTCACATTAGCGTTTTAGCTCTTGGACCATCAAAATATATTCGGAGCACATATCAAGTCCAGTACAGGTAATAACGTATTATTTTGACTCGTTTACTTAGAAATTATCTTTTTTTTTAAGTTCACACATTCCAAGTATCTATAAACGTAATTTAAACTCTCTCAAAACATCTCTTGCAACTTTATACGTTCCATGTCCCGATTTTAAAGAACGTCGCTTACTTTTATGACAAACCAACAAGTACACATTTACATATATATATATATATATATATATATATATATATATATATATATATATATATTTATATATATATATATATATATATATATATATATATATATATATATAGATATTCATTTATATATATATATATATATATATATGCATTTACTTATATGACAAACCAACAAGTGCACATTCATATATATATATATATACATACATATATTTACATATGCATACATACATTTATTTATATAACAAACAAGTGCACATTTATATATATATACATATATTTACTTATATGACAAACCAACAAGTGCACATTTATATATATATTCAATCACATACTACTATTCTTCACAACATGTTTCGGTCACCTCTGCGTCCATCATCTGGGTGCCTTGTAATAACATGCATACAATAATAATAATAATAATAATAAATGTACGACAAAACCAACCAATGTTATACTTACATGAAACTTTCTTACACATCCAAGATTCCACAGGCCAGACTCAAACGATCCCTACTGCTGTGCACATCTGTGCTTATCTGACAGGTACGTAATTATAAAACCGTTTTACCAAATATGCAATCGTCTCATGTACTTTATTCGCAGAATTATAGTTCTGGGTATGCTATTCTTTATTACAGGATGTGAATCAACTACACATCAACCACACAACATGAATACACCACATTTTACTATATTTTAATAACAATGTAAACTTACAATATAATTTTGAAGTCTTATGACCACGATGTTCGTCACAGACAATTACGTGTAACATTGACTTGTTTTATCACATATTTTCGTACTGTTATCTACATTAATTACATTCTTGTTATAAGTTATCCTGATGATGGCCGCAGAGGTGACCTCGAAACATGTTGGTGATTATGTGAAGGAATAGTGTTTATTAAATGTGCATTCGTTTGTTCATCACATAGTAAACAACGTTTATTTGGCAACTTTGAAAATCGTGTGGCCACTTACATGCAACAAAAAGACATCCCCATAATTTACGATAAAGAACGTATTTACACGGCACATACACACGTGCGGCGTGCCATAAAACTTGTTTCAGTATTGTTGGGCCGACTTCATTTCTCCCGTGTTGCGAGAAGAACTGGAGGTTATTAGAGAAGTACTGCTACTGGCACTCGCGATGCCCAACAAACGACAACCTCAGTTTTCTGCGTAACTGCATTTTTCCATTTCGTGTGTTGTACTTAAGCGTCAAAAGTTTAACCTTTTGACGCCTAATGTCAACTATAGTGGTCGTACCGCACCGCTCACCTCTGAAGTTACATTTTATATATTTATTCAACAAATATAAGTACTGAATATTTTAAACATGATATATACTCTCCATTTTTTTTTCTCTCTTCAAAATGCAGTTTGTTTCATAATTCTAACGTATTTGGTTCCTGTATTATTCACATTTTATATGCAGGGTGTGCTAAAATT
>Ga0136643_10006782_pt1 | contig 16448 bp, 18 predicted proteins | sample TergutLab28metaG_FD_96883 | JGI IMG/M metagenome (GOLD analysis project Ga0136643, IMG submission 96883) | Labiotermes labralis P1 segment gut microbial communities from Petit-Saut dam, French Guiana - Lab288 P1 (version 3) (version 3) | ecosystem: Host-associated > Arthropoda: Insects >... | reverse complement strand
TTTGCCCAGTAGGATATTCAGAAAATCGCTATGCGAAATTTTCTTACACCCAGTGAGGAAAAAAGAATGTAGCTATTCAGAATGGACAGGTCAAACAGATAGTAGAAGAGTTTCTTTTTCCATTTCCATGTGATATAATAGGAATTTGCCATTCTATCTCCCTTATTTACATAGCCCATGCTGCCGACAAAAGAATAGGCCAAGAATTAACGCAGTGAAATGCCATATTTTCGCTGAATTTTTAGAGTCCAGTCTGTTTATTTGTATATATGAAACTGCAATTGGAATAATAATCCAGTGGAGATGGCCAGAGTGTGGTTTCTCACGTTCAATATACGAATAGGGCATGGTAACTCCATGACCTCACAAAATAGCCATTCATTGCCTGGATTTATTGGTGTAGGCAAGTTTATGCTCCCTGTTTATTTCATTTTTCAAGCCGTGCTTCTGTAATGGACCAGAAACCGAACTGAAAAGTAAGACTGATCTAGAGAACGAATATATTATTTGCATTTTATCATATACACACAGTTGGTGCTTAGTCCCTTTAGCAGTACTATATCCTGCGACAGCAAACATAATGTGCGTCTCTGTTGCGACTATATAGAGAAAGTTCGCCAAATAAGCAATTCTTAACTCACAGCGCAGTACACAGCAAGCAAATTATTATACGAAGCACGCCGTCACAAACAGAATTCCTACAACAGCAATGCATTTCAGAGTGAATAAGGCTTTGGGTTGGAATTCGTCTTCGAGGCACTTCGAATGGAGAGGCATGGTGAGAAGGATTTGAAAGGAGTCGTTTGTTTAGCATGAAAGCAAACATACAAGAGTTTCGAACAGTACAGACTGACCAAAAATTTGGTATGCATGAGGCGCATATGTACGTTATTGGGGAAATTGGCCGGAGCGTGAACCTGACCACAAACCACTATATAATGTGGAGAAAACGAGTAGGGCTATTATTCTAAGCCTCTACATGAGTGTGCGGGGCATTTAAATGGCCAGCGGTTTGGTGCGTTTGTAAGATGCCGATTTAAAAGGATCTGGTGCTTTCGTCGGATAAAGATGAAGATTAGATTAGGAAGCTTTTCAAATTTTTAGCTCATGATTCCGTGCATCGCAATTCAATGTTAATAAAATTTAAACCAGATGCAACAGTATGCTGATATTTATTCATTGAAAAGTCACATAACATGTTTCGGGTGTCACAGCACCCATCATCAAGAGTACTAAAAACTGTAACCGCAACCTCCGGTACAGGTCATAATACTGGTACAGCTACTTCCCTCCAACGTGGCCCGATCAGGCCACGTTGGAAGGAAGTAGCCCTACCAGTATTATGATTTTTACCGGAGGTTGCAGTTACAGTTTTAGTACCTCTCATGATGATGCTGTGACACCTGAAACATGTAGAGTGACTTTGCAGTGAATAAATAGCTACATACTGTTGCATCTGAGTAGCAACCGGTGGGTCCTGGTTTGGTCCCTATAACGTGTAAAATAAGATGACAGGAGTTCGGTGCAAGAGTTGTCTAAGTGTGAAAGAGTTGAATGAGTGTAAGAATGGTACAAGTGAAGGTGCCCCCGTGCAGCCTGGTATAGCGGTCCCGCCGTTGCCACCTCTACGCCGATCCCAGCGCCAAGTGGATTGCATGTAGAATCTAAGTGCGGTCCTAGCACTAAACTTTCTTGAGCACAGTATTAAAAAGATGGAAATGGCAGCCGCCGTCCAGCTGGGTATCGCGGCTCCCCGAGCCCAGTGCAAGAAGGTCCTAAGCGCGGTCTAGGCAAAACCCTTTCTTTAAAATATCATAATATTAAAAAACCAAGGTAAGTAACAGGTTGGCAGACACTGTCCAGCTTGGTATCGCGGCTCCCCGGGCACAGTGCAAGAAGGTCCAAAGTACAGTCCGGGCACAATCCATTCTTTAGGATATCATAATACTAAAAGATCGGCGTTTGATTTTTTAAAAACCGAAGTAACAGGTTGGCAGCCGCCGTCCAGTTTGGTATTGCGGCTCCTCGGGCCCAGTACAAGAAAGTCCTTAGTGCACTACAAGCACAACTCTTCCTTCAGCATATTATTAAAAATGATCTGCATTTTCGACGTTTGTATCATGGTGGGCCAGGCGCCGACCAACTTGGTCCGCAGGCCCTTTGCAGAAGGACCTATGTGTACACCAGGCACAACTCTTTTTTCAGCATATTATTAAAAAGGATAGGCTTTTTCGACATTTGTATCAGGGTGGGACGGCCGCTGTCGAGCTTGGTACCCGAACCCTGTGTAAGAAGGTCCTAAGTGCGGTCCAGGCACTATTCTTTATTTAGTATAATATTAAAAAGGATTGGCGTTTGATTTTTTAAACCCAGGTAAGTAACAGGTTGGCAGCCGCCGTCCAGCTCGGTATCGCGGTCCCCCGGCCCAGTGCAAAAAGTTCCTAAGTACGGTCGAGGTACTATTCTGTCTTTAGCTTCGCCCATCCATAGCCACCCCTAAGATAAGCCGCATGACCAGCCGCCGAACAGAGCCCCACCCTCCCTCCTTCCCTCAGGATAGTGGGTACTGGGTGCGGTAAACCACTGAGCATTCCCGGAAGCTCCGTCCGAATTGACCCACACCCCACGTGTGAACAAGAGGAGAGCAGGTGAAATATCCGAGTACAGGAATACCCTGTATGCAGTAAGATGTTCATGTCACCACGTTTCATCATGCGCTCGCTGTTGTTAAACGAGAGTTGACGTAAGTGCATAACTACACGCAGCAACTTTCTCGGGGGAAAGCATCGAACAGTATGAGTGGGTAGTTTTACGGGATCCCCTTACAGAAGGGCGGGTATTGGAAATACGGAAGCTGTAAGAGACATATATGTAAACCTGTACTATTGGAAGGCGAAATAAGACTAACAGAGTCCTTGTCTGTACGGATATGTCATATGACTAGCAGTATGGCGGTGTGAACTTAGTGGTTCGGAAAAAAAGTCAAGTCACAGGACCCCAAGGCTTTAGCATCTGTGCTTGCTGTGACGTGAAACCTGTAGAAGCCGTGAAGAGGAAGGACGGGCGTGACACCGTGAAGTTTGGTAAGTGCAATGCGTTATCTGTAAATACGATTCTATTGGCGTATGCTGTGCGTAGAAATGTAAAGCAAAGGAGTGTATTTAACGCAACGAGTTGCACTTATGGGGAATACGAATTGTATTTATAGGGGAAAACGTAGCTGTTGCTGCAAGAAAAAGGGTGTGATATCCTGGAGATTTGACGGCCCTGGCAGGAAGGTAGGTGAAGCAATAATTGAATTCTCTGAATACGTAATGTAAGATGTATTAACTTGTACGAAAACCTCACCCTTATACTCATGTATGTACGTTGAGCCGGAATGCAATATTATAGAGTGTGTGATCAGAAGCTATTTGACATACATCTGTTATTTGCACTCCGGGTCTTCGTGCGAAACAAGAGCATAACGGTGTGATGTCATACTGTATTAAGTGACAGTGACATAACTGTACGGCTTCACCCAATTGAATAGATTAGCTCAAGAGAAGAAAGATTTAAAAATCAAAGTTGAAAGGTTAGTAGGGAAGTGGATCGGTTAAAGGGACAACAGACTAATGCACAACATCAACTAGATGGTACTCTCTAGATGTCGTAGGAATTGGCGACGAGAGCCGCGCCTCCTTAATTTTTTTCTGTGGGGACTTTTTCACCTCAACTTTAGGGACTATCAACTCTTTTGCTAGCTCTGGCTCGGAGAAAGAGGAGGTCGCCCTGTCAGAATTTGGCGTCGCCTTAACGGACATTGTTCGTCTTTGAAAATTCTAAATCGCCTTCTTCTGCTCTTCTGTCAGATATCGGCCTCGCGAAACTTATGACGCATGTTAACCCACTCTTCAAATGGATGGTGCTTTTTTTAATCCGCTGCCTCTACTACTTTCATTACGCTCGCGAGGCGGAGAGGGCGGCGTCATTTGTCCACACGGTAGTGATCGGCTGAGACGAGGTACACCTTACGTAATTTGGTTATCTGAGAGTAAAGATTAAGCTGGCGATTTTTTCCAGTATGGCGCCCAGCAGGGGCAGTAGAATTCACCCGCGCTGTACCATGAGTCGCTTCTTGCCCGAGAGTGATACGTGCCTGTCGGCGACCTTGCCAAGCGCGGGCTTGTGTTTTTTACCTTGCGCGTGTTACAACCTGACAATTTTATATTACAGTTCAGGATATTTAACACACACTGGCTTATACAGTTCACAAGTTACTTGTTGCAGTTAGTTATTAGGGATTTCCGTAATTTCGGTTCCGCTGTCTTGAGGACATGAAAGGGGTGGTAATTTGATCTCACACCCTTCATCGCCTATATCTGAGTAGACGACTGGAGGATATTCTTTCGGGAATATATTGGTTCGAAACCGCAGAACATCGTCCGTATCTTGTATCAGATCGAAGATGAGGTAACCGTGGTGGCTTCGTTTCGCATCGAGGTAGGCGTTATATAACCCTGTACTATCTTAGGGATAAACTTGTTGGGCCAAGTATGTGAACTGCTTCTTATCTCTGACGTTTTTCAACGTGACCAAATAATGGTCCTTTAATCAAATTTCTCTACAGTAACGTACCTGCTGAAATAGATTTTGCGTAATTAAAATCACGCTGATATTTGTACGACGGCTGCCTATCGTTAACAAGTCACACACTTCCTTAGAATAAGCGTCGTTTAACAGATCGAATAGGAACACGAGGAACGGTTTACCGACACCACCACCACCAAAGTTATCCGGTACGCCCTCGTGATATGTGGTGTTTAAGGGCAGCTGCTGACCCTGCGGGACAGCGATCTCCTCGCTATAACACCAGATTATACCGCCGCCTAATTGTCATTCGGTGCAGAGGGCGGTGAGTTTCCTTAACAGACGTATGCAAAATGACGTTTTGCCCGAACCGCTAGGTCCGCTCAATATAAATGACAACGGATGCTTGAATTTAAATTCATCACTCATGGATGGTCAGGCCATGACACGACTCTCTCCCCTATTCACCCTCCCCATTTTATACCCAAACGACACGGACGTATTGCAACCTATTCGCCACGTCTTGAAAAATGAAATTGTATACTGTTTATCTTCTGGTTCGGTGACAATAGATACGGTTCCGACCCCCTTCCTCTCACGTTTAATCTTCATTTCGGTATGCACATTCACAGGGGGTGTTCATCCCCCTTGTATTCCCTATCAAAATCATGTCCATGATGACCAATTTCGACGCGTTATAATTGAGGTTTATGTCCCTTATTTTACAGAATGTTTGACTGCCCCCGGTCAAAGTATCGAGCATCCTGTATGCGTAGCTCTTTGGTCCAACACTCACAAATTCACTTTTCGTTTGAGAGGGGCCCTTTCGGAGGTCATGTCACCCAATTTGTCCCCTCTTTCAATCAGTTGTGGTTGACCCCCCGGGCTGAATATATAATAAAGAGTCCGTGTCATAATAAATCGCGTTCTCTCGCACCCGGTCGAATTAGCGATACAGATGTATCCTCGTCGCCGCGGTGACGTAAGCTCCAATTACCATATTCGTATGTCGCACACTAGGCACGTGTTACTCTGCCCCATACATCCACTAGATCCAGACTACGTCATCGCTGGCAAACACGAGGTTCATCACCTCGATGCCAGGGATGGACAGGAATCCATACAGTTCTTTGGGCTCCGTGGTCACTCTAGTAATATTTCGATCGTTCCTCTCTGTCAATTTCCCCCATATGGAGTTGAGACAGTGATTGGCCAGACCCCGTTTGGCAGCATTATACCTGATTGCTACCTTCTCTAGCCGCATCGCTTCACTCTGCCAAAACGATTCCACATGCCGCTCCTCGTCATCCGGACTGTGGACACAGCCGCGATAACCGCTAGCCTCCATTTCACTTTCACAAACATATTTATATAGTCCACGAAAATTCCCCCTAGCCTGTTTCGAGGTTTTATTGGCTCACCTTATACTCGTACACCTCATATATCTCGAATATCCGGTACCGCTTTTCAACGGCCAACTTCACCTCGTCCATTACCCACGTACCGGTGAGGGCACGATCCACATCCCGGACATGCAAACATTCCTCACTTGAGGAGAAGGAGGTGAGGACTCACTTTCCACACAAGCAAAACATGAGTTTCATAGTACATCTAAAATTGTGACGGGGTGATACAACGTCTCTAGCGGAACGATCGAAAATTTGATCAGGCCGCAGATACGTAGGCATTCTTCAATATTCTTACACTCATCGCCTACATGAATGATCGGATAACCCACGGGGAACTTGAAATACTTGCATATGTAGAGGTAGAGGCTCATGACGTCAACATATTGTATAGTTTCATTCTCACGTGTCTTCTAGTATAGACGCATGACCTCATTTTACTCTCGTACAGAGTATTACGTGTACGGAACGGAATCTGTAGTACTATACGATGTGCGAGAATATCGTTTCTATCTTTCACTATACCTGCATCGTCAAATTCACATTCCCATTGGAACTTTAACAGGTTTCCCGCTCGCGTTATCTGCTCGAGACGCGACATAGTTCGCTCATAGCGTACCGCTAAAGTATCACCACTCATGGCGATGACATCACGGAACGGCTGCAACGTATGGCCGTGAAAATGGTACCCGACAAATTCGTATAATGTACGGATCCCTTGCATTATCTTCAACCCATCTATATGCTCCATAAGCAGCAGTCATATCAACGCCTTCTTACTGTACTTGTTGTTACATGTGTACGATCCGGTCGGTATGAGAAGTATAGTGCCACGTTGCAGAAATCGTTTCCGCAGGAGCTTATTGCTTGCCGACGCGATCGTTATTGATTCGAGAAATACTTCTATATTTCCTATTTGAATAATTTCGCGCCTAAAGACTCGACACGCCTGTCGTAGGACTGTGACGTCATCCTGACATTATTTTCAAGCACGCGCCTTTTGTAGAAAATAGACTTCGATTTCTGGCTCTCGTACAACGCGAGGAACTCTCACCACTCCTCCTCGCCCATCTCATTCACCCCGTAATACGAAACGTCAGGTATGGGACCAATTTATTCCAGGTTTACCTCAGTATTGAAAGAGTGTGGGTACCACGATTTGGAGGCCGTCAGAACGAACGCCACGGGCAGCTATCGCAGCGGGCAGGGGATGATGGACACGCTGTCCAGAAAGACCAAATTCTCCATTTTCATGCATATTATCTTCATTCCCTTCATGATCAGGTCCCGTTTCCATTTCAGTTCTATCGCCCTATTCAGGATAAATCAAAGGTTGAACGCTTTGGCGTTATGTGCTATAGCAACGATCTTATTGGCCCAGGGGCGGGGTTCGGTTACATATGAAAGCAGGGCCCCGACAGGATCTTCAGTGAACGCGTGCTTCCTTCTACCACATCGCACGCAGTCTCCTCCGGTTTCTTCGTCCTCGCATCGCGAACAAAACTGTTGCACGCAGAAGAGATGGTACGTGAACCTAGCCTCGTCAGTGTACTCGATATTTTGGGTAGTATCAAAATCATAGGGTACAGACAGTACCTTATCACCTGGGCGACGAACGAGTCCTTCAGTGGTCTCAAATATTTCTTTGCTCTACTTACAGTTCCGCAGAAGCGATCGTTTCATTTGTGCTTTTCGTGCGTCGTGACCCATCCGCAAGTCGCACAACACCACTTTAGTTCACATACAGACATCTACTTCGAGGTACTATGCTTGTGGTTGGCGAAACACGTGCGGCTTCCTAAATGCCTGTTACATTCGGCGCAGGGGTAGTGAACTTGGGAGATGTCGCCCAGAGGACTGGCCATGCAGTCGCTACAGGTCGCAGCCGTGCGTGACGTCCCTTCCACCCGTTTTCTTGCACCCTTTACACATGTAATTTTTAGCCATGGAAGCAGTAAGGATAGCGATCACGTGGTATTGTCTTTCGACATCGTCATAAATTAGATTATTTCGATTGGGCGAGTCGACCTGCCCTTCGAATATCATGTCTTCACAGCTCAGACCGTCATAGACAACTATCATATACTCCCGAAAGTGTTCCTGGAATCTTACCAAATCGAGAATCCCCGCCCCAGTGGACTGATCGGTACCGATTTTCTCACATAATGTTAGGGCTACAGGACGTATCTTGTAACCTCTACGATACGAATTATATTTCGGATCATTCTATAATCTCGCGATCGCTGTTAGCAAGGAGTGGGTCAAAAAGTTTTCCTCCGAATTCATATCCACAATAATTTGCCTTAGGTGCGCCATTACGGAAAGCGGTCTGCCTTTTCCGTTCAGTGCACATACACCAAACCCGACGGACATCTTGACCGTATGCACTTTCATAACCATTGTATCAAAGGCATTAATTCTAGCATTCGACTCTGAGACTTTTTCAACGACTCTTCAAATCACGTCTCCAGATTTATGATCTTTCCGTCTGAAACTGATTCCTGTGGGTTTGTCATTTTGGTTAACCTGATTTTGAAGGGTCAAGCCCACCACATCGCTACCCTCTACGTCACGTAACGCGTGCTCAAATAGATCGTTCACACTGGCTACGAAATGTGGTAGGGATCGCTATTATCCGAGGGGTATTAAACGCACAGTAAGCTGCCTTCCTACAGCATTGTACCGCCTGTACTGTCTCGTATTCGTGTCCATTATATCGAATCTGCGAACCAGTTCTCTCTCTCTCTCTCTCTCTGTCTACAAATGATACACACATATTTAAGATGGACAGAAACAAAACCGCTTATATCACTTCCTTCATTTGTAGTCAGAATACTAATACTTATGGTTCAGCCTATGGAGTCCCCACACTGTTGCTGCCATGTACAGGCGACCCCTATTTTCTGTCTGAGAGTTTAATGTGACGTATGTATTTATATATATATACATCAAACGATACCTATTATGTTTTCTATATCATTTACAAAGTGTTTAGGACTAGCATATGCCTCCTTGTAAATCTCCAATAGAACATTCTCTTCTAGACAGCTAACTTACGTTCTTCTGGAGAGCGTGATGTGTATGCTTCGGCTATCGTACGCCTTGTCTGCGCGCATGTAGAAATGCGCCGACTTCAGCATCTTAATCCATTCAAGGGTTGATTAGCAATAGGACTCTTCACCTGCTCTGCCTCGACGGACGAAAGGCGGGTCAGTCCTGACGGAATATAACTATTGTGTATTTTCTATCATTTGCATAAGGTTTAGGACTAATACAACGTTCACCCAGAGCACGTGTTTATTTCATATGCTTCAACACTCGTAAGCCTGGCCTGCGCGCATTTTGGAATGCGCCAACTTCAACATCTTACTGCATACAGGGTTGTCCTGCACTCGGATACATCACCTGCTCTACTCTCGTTAACACTTGGGGGGTGGTGGGTCAATCTGGACGCAATCTCCGGGAACGCTCAGTGGTTTCCCGCACGCAGGATCCCTGTCTCCTGGGGGAAGGAGGGAGGGAAGGTCTCTGCCCGGCGGCTGGTCATGCGGCTTAGTCTACGGGTGGCTATGGAGGGGCGAAGCTAAAGACAGAGCAATGCCTGAACCACTGGGCATGGGGAACGCGATACCGAACTGGACTGCGGCTGCCAACCTGTTACTTACCTCGGTTTAAAAAGACAAAAGCCGATTCTTTTTAATATTATGCTAAAGAAAGTGAAGTGCCTCGACCGCACTTAAGACCTTCTTCCACAAGGCCGCCGACCAGGCTGGACGGCAGCTGCACCACCCTGATACAAACGTAAAAAAAGACGACCTTTTGAATAATATGCTATAGAAAGAATTGTGCCTGGACTGCACTTAGGACCTTCTTGCACGGAGCCCTGCGAGCGGCGATACCAAGCTGGACGGTGGCTGACAAATGTTACTTAACTTGGTTTTTCATTAAAAAAAGCCGATCCTTTTTAATATTATGATATGCTAAAAAAAGGGTTGTGCCAGTCCTGCACTTAGGAACTTCTTGCACTGCGCCCGGGAAGCCGCGATACCAAGCTGGATGGTGGCTGCCAAACTGTTACTTACCTAGTTTTTTTAATATTATGATATGCAAAAGAAACATTTGTGCCTAGACTGTAGTTAGGACCTACTTGCACTGGGCCCGGGGAGCCGCGATAACTAGCTGAAAGGCGGATGCCACCCTCATTCTTTTTAATATTGTGATCAAGAAAGAGTCGTGCCGGGACATCACTTAGATCCTACCTGCACCCCACTCGGCGCTGGGATCGGCGTAGGGGTGGCAACGGAGGGACCGCAATATAAGGCTGGACGGTGGCACTTTCACTTGTACCACTCTTTCAATCTTTCACATCTTTCACGCTTAGACCACTCTTGCACCAAACACCTGTCACCTTATTTTGCACGATAGGGGGACCGATCAGGGCTAACCGGTTACTACTCACCTGGTTGAATTTTTATTAATATTGAAGAATTTCAAAAGTTACGCCGTTCGCCTACATTTCACAATACGCTGCAATTTTCTACAACCCTACTGTAGCAACACGATGGTTACCCACAGTGAACAGCACGCAAAAACCACAACATAAATCGCACATCCTGAACTAACGGACGCCATGTTCCACACCAGCAAAAATACTACAATCCACGCGTAAGAACCTGGCTACTATCTACATTGCGCAGTTCCTCATTACCACACACACATAAGCATCTGACCTCCCTATATGGTTCCATGGTCCACAGAATGTACTTGATTGATCCACCGTGCCTCGGAGCGCACACACACACCTGCCATTACATTACGCCTGTCAAGAAGCCGACCAACATACAATAACGCACCGGTCTACAGCAAGTCAAGTAGATCGCCTGACTCCGAAACTCCACACACACAAAATCCACACAGTACTATTACTAATCATAACAACAAAATATCGGTAAGATTAATGAATGTAAAGTTGTTCGATATCTCGACATCAAGCTGACTGAAATTGAATATTGCATTGGTTTATCTGCTTCAATATATACAACCTGATGATGTACATCATGATGGCTGAAACATATAGTTGCAGATAGCTACCCAAAATTGCTAGATTTAAATACGAAATACAGTTGTGTTTAGATTATTTCACTACCACTTGGTAGTGTGATTTAATACACAACGGGAAATTCGCGCCCAAAATAGCGTAAATATCCTTCGGTTCTACCACACTTAATACATGTATCTTCAAATCTCACTGCTTACAGGAACTTCTTGATAACAGATTTTAATTTGGCTTATTATGTAGAAATTCTGCTGAGATTAGGAGAAGCTGTTTGCAGAATGACACCACAACTGTGGCAGATATTTCTTCTTCAATCCTCACGATATTTAAACACACCCAGAACCCCGTATCAAGCAGTTTATGGCTAAAGGCAGTACAGCAATCCATTGCTGTACTGCACAGCACATTATTCAGCAAACAGTGCCACTGTAGCACCATTTCTGTAAAAATTGTGTAGCTACAGTCATTAATTTTGTGTACTTCTTCGACTCTCCACCGCAGTACAGTTTATATAATAAGTACAAAAACACACAGTTGCTAAACCTGACATTATGCTGTAACTGTACTGCAATATGTGCAATGTTATTATTTGGTGATCTGTACAGCAACACCTGTTGGGTTCACCCAACGATTTCATCACAGTTCCAACTTTAATAAGTAGACGTTGACACGTGTGAGAAATTCGGTAATCAAATAATACCTGTTATCGCATCATATTTCCTTGTTTCCCGCTAAAGAGTGTGGCAGAGCTGACATGTTGACTTATGCGATGTGCATTGCCGTATTGCTTGAAGTATCGACTTAATACCTAAACTGTTATCTTTGTGATATTTTGAGCTTACTGTAGTGTGGAGTGTTAATGTTTTAATTAACGTCATAAATTACAAATATCCTGAGATACCCTCATGACACAAGTGAATGGTTCTTATAACAAGAGACATTTAAATTCTTTTTCTGCAACTCAAATGATGCCGACACACACACGGCAGAAATCCACGTGATGCAAACTGTCTCCCCAAACCCACTCTAAACTCTCCCACACGTAATACACACAAACACACGCAAACACACGCAAACACACTCACACACACACACACACAGCCACACACACACACACGCAAACACACTCACACACACACAGCCACACATACACACGCACAAACAACCACACACACACACACACACTCACCACACACACAACCACACACACACACCACACTCACACACACTCACACCAACACACACCACACTCACACACACTCACACCCACACAGACACAAACACTACAAAGCCACCTACTGCACACTCACTACCCCAAACCCGCTCCAAACTGTCTCACAGACAGAACAAATAATGAGCCATCGTTTTAAAACATACGGTGTTACGTCTATTGAACTGAAGTGTGGAGAACGTTTCAAAAAACGACGTGTACAGAAAAACAGAAAATAGACAAGTGGAACATTTATATAATCACACAGAATTTATATAATCACACAACATTTATATAATCACACAACATTTATTTAATCACACAACATTTTTATAATGTCACAACATTTATATTATCACACAATATTTATATAACCACACAACATTTATATAATCACACAACATTTTTATAAACACACAACATTTGTCTAATCACACAATATTTATTTAACGACACAACATTATTATAATCATACAACATTCATGTAATCACACAACATTTATATAACGTTACAACAACCAGAAGCGTTTTCTTTCCTTCGGTATTCTGAATAATCATTTGGACTAGTACACAAAATTTTCAGAATGATCCCCGCCACTTGAAGCTCAGATACAACCAGATGGCATATTGTTATGCTGTAAAGTGTATTTAATTACTGTTCGAAAATCACCAGTGTCTACCGCGTGTAGCTAATATGTGTTGGGAGTTATGTGTGGAGTTTCAAGTAGATCCATTTCCTGAAAGCCGAGAGTCGAGCAAGAAATTTAATTGTATAATTTCTCTTATCATTCAATTCGTGTTTGCCATTCCCACTCGACAGTGTGTGGCAGGGTTGACATGTTGACTGGAGTGCAGTAAGGTGCTACTTGATGAACCCAGTTGGTATCTTGACAGTGAGCGGCGTCACAGAGGGAGCGTTCTTTTATTTAGATTTATAAAATCTTTAGTATTGTCTGTGATATCGTAAATTATATATATCCTGCAATACCTTCATAAAACATATGAATGGTTCTTACAAAAGGAGACATTTGTTTGTCTCTAATCACAGCCACATAATGCTAACATAGAATAAGCACAAAGCCACCTGCTGCACACTCACTCCCCCAAACATGTTCGAAACCGTCCCACAGGCAGTAAACAAAATGAGGCACCGTCTTAAATTAGAGCTGAAGAGTGGGAAATTCTCAAAGCGTAAATTAAAAGGAAACTGAAAATGTAATTGAAAAATAGTGGAACATGAATATATAAGGGAAAGTAATTAAATAACAGGAATGCTTTTCTAAAGTGCATGAAAATTTATGCACAAGGGAAAATCTTATTTCGGGACACAAAATGGCTCCTTAGCAATGTGTCATACAGGGGTCGTGACGATCAAGTAGTTTGAGCCTCCGCAGTAGGCCGTACAAAATGGCCGCTCCACGGTCAACTTGCACCGTGGAAAAGCAAAGAATTGTTATTCGTTTATTGTGGTCAGAGGGTGTGAAACCTTCTGAAATCTACAGAAGAATGAATGTATCCTACACCAAATTGAAGATTATTTTGGGGGGTATTCCGAATATTCGTTGGGACGTAGACACAAATTTTCAGTTAAAAAACTTCACTTTTGGTTCAGATACAGCCGGATGTTACGCAAGTAAAATGTCTTACATTATTGTTCGGTCATAACATGTACACATAACATGTACCCTGACTGCGGTTTGACGGGTTGTTCCTATGTTATAAGGCAAATGCCTGGGTAAAACCGACAAATATGCGGCACGGCCCGCAATCTCCCAAAATTTTAGTGTTTTTTTAGGTATTATTCGTTTTGTGTCATTCTGTGTACTGTTTGTGTGTCCAAATGTGTACTGTACTACTGCCACCGGGTGGCTACCCAATTGAATTTAAAAAATACATAATATTTAGACAATGTATGTGGGACTACAGTTTCGGATTTTCAGGAAAGTCCACTTCCTGCAAGCGTAGAATCGGACAAGTAGGTACATAGCTATCCAGGTAAAGTGATTATAATTCCTGACGGATCGCAACAATACTTACGTTTGTTTTAGCGGAAAGGCTTGAAGCGAAAAACGTGAATTCTTAGAAACTGACCTTCAACAGAAGGCAAGATAAACAAAGGAGTTACATTCCTCTACAAGCAATTTGGCCGTAATTATTGACAGAAAAATGAAATAAATATTTTTAACAATTGAATATATAGTGACCTGTATCAATTTTTTAACAAAACCCATTTCATCGAATTTAAATATAACCAAAAATTAAAATTATCTTCATATAGTTGCTCTTATCTATTCACCGATCCCAACCGTCTTTGAATTTTTGTGGAGGTCTGGCTACAGGGAAAAGTATGAATTTTGAGTAATATCCCTCCATTGCAACCAGACGTACTGCCAGAAGAATTATTAGAGTTCAAGTAAATTTTACTTAATGTGTGGCAGATTGCAACCACAATTACACTCTGCAGGAAAATTAAAAAGATTAAAATTGAAATAAAATTGAGAGATAAATTCGATCTCCACGCCCACAGTCTTCGATTATTGATTCATTTGATGAACACCAGAATGCGAATCTCTGAGGTGTCACAAATGAATTTAAAACTGACTTCGAAAGGAATAAATCTTGCAGCATTTATAGTGTTTGGTACATTTTGAACTGAGAGCTTAAATATTTTTTACAATTTTTCCAACTTTTAGAAAGAATTAAAGAAAAAATGGAAAATATTAAACAAAAATTCATTTTATTCTTGTCTTCTACTTCCCATGCAACTAAACAGGACTGAATATGAAAGAAATTTCTCATTATTATTATTGTTCCTTGCAACTGTTTCTTGTTACTTGAACTGTCTGTCAGTGCGGCTCTTGCACACACATTCTCAACACTGACGGAATTTAGAGTATTTTGTTTTGTTCTTCTCTCTCAATCAAACACAAAATATTCCACGCCGTCTATTTCCAGATTTTGTCACACTTTTAGGGAAGCTGATTGTTTCCAAGCGACACCCACTCTTCTCACGAAACCGCAGAATGTCTATTACTCTCCGCTATAAACCCTTCGTCTTAAACATAGTCTCACCATTCCCTTTCCCACACAATGCACATCCTTGACAAATTACCTAAGATCAATAAGGCTCATAACTTTCTACAGTTTGTGTCTGAAATATCAGGTATGAACTGTCGGGGACATCCATCGATTTGAAACTGAGATACTGCTGAAAATGTACAGTGCTCTTCAGGTACAGTGCCGTTAATTATTGACACAGCAGTATCAAACATACAGCTATTGAAGCGAAATATTTTACAATGCGATGTAGCAATGTAGAGGAAAAACTCACAAATAAAATCCTGTACACAACCAACAAGACACAAGGCTCTTAATACAAAGAAACTTAAATTAGAGATCAATCGCAGTCAAACTTGCATAATTTTAAAAGCATGGGCGTCGAGTGCATTTATAAACTCTCAGTGTAACACTAATATAGAGATGGACATACGGCGGAGATGGCACATGGTTGTACAAAATATAGGGTCTTAGTTATTGACAGTTTGCGGCCAAAATGACATTTATTTTGGCACATATATGTGTAGCGTCAGATGAGCTTTTTATGCGAAATCCCTAATATGGACGTCCAGACAGCAGCGAAGGTACACACACATTCAGTACTGAGCAATGAAATATTGGCCTATCGAAATCAAAATTACAAAGCTTGTAGCAAAGAGGGACGAAATTTGTTGTATCAATTTTCAAGCAATTTCGTCAAATGTAAATATAAATATAGCCAATAAGCCCTCGGTCTCTCAACCCGACTACGGAGAATAGCAATTAATGGAGAATTGGGGCTTGCACCATAAAATCGCTATCAGCTGTTTTGGGCGGTTGATTTCCGTAACACCGAAATCTCGTGGTAATATATGAGCATACCTGTCACAATACCAGGCACCGGAATTAACACTGTAATACTGGATATATATTCTCAATAACTAACCATACAGTAATCAAAAACAACCAAAGAAACAGTAAAAAAAATAGAAGCACGCAAAAGCTTACAGACGATCGATATCACACGACACAGTGTTTCGTAACATTTCAAAAGACAACAGACTGTACACAGGCCACAAACCGACAATCAACAAGCGAAACCAGCGCTTACGGAGAACAATGTTACGTCACTTAGACTACCGAACGTTACAACACGACATCCTTGTACTTC